>OJPN01000035.1_pt1 | contig 101247 bp, 97 predicted proteins | sample 1598511 | NCBI WGS metagenome assembly OJPN01 (sample SAMN03922485, study PRJEB24848) | human gut metagenome | isolation source: stool sample | host: Homo sapiens | place: Germany | collected 2011-05
CGTCTCGTGGGCTCGGAGATGTGTATAAGAGACAGCTGCGCGTTTTGGTGGATGCAGTGGATGACAAGGTGAACTTCTTTATCCGGGAAAAAAGTGTGTTCGGTGCCTACCACGAGTTTATCAAATCCATTGCTCTGGATATCCAGACACTACTGGCCGTGGTCAACAGAACGGTATGGGATATGGAGAAGGAGCAGGACGAACTGGTGCATATGCTGGCGAGAGGTAAGTACAATGGGCAAACTAATTGACCTGACCGGGCAGAGACTTGGACGGTTGGTGGTGATTGAACGTGCTACGGATCATGTGACATCAGGTGGTCATAGATTCGTGTGTTGGCGGTGCAAATGTGATTGTGGAAATACAGTTGTAGTCAAAGGAGCAAGCCTTCGGTACGGCATTACAAAAAGTTGTGGTTGTATCTCTGCTGAACTTTTAGATCAACGAAATACCATTCACGGAATGAGTCACACAAAACTTTACGAGGTATGGAAGGGAATGAAAAGCCGCTGTGAAAATCCTAATCACGTTGGGTTTAAGGACTATGGCGGACGAGGCATTTCGGTGTGCGAGGAATGGAGGGATGACTTTCGCCAATTCTACGAATGGGCCATAGTACACGGTTATATGGATGGTTTGACAATTGACCGTGTTGATAATATGGAAGGGTATTCCCCAAAGAATTGTCGATGGGTGACCCAAGCATTTCAAAATACACACAAGAGGAATAATCATCTTATTTCTTTTTCTGGTCAAACCCATACACTTGCAGAATGGGCAAGAATTACAGGGATAGATAGAACTGCGATTTTAGATAGGTTAAAACGTGGCTGGTCGATTGCACGTGCATTGACAGAGAAAAGTAACAAGAAAAAATAAGAAACCTGTTGGAGATAGCTACCTCCACCAACTGAGCGAATGCGCTCTCTTGGTGGAGGTAGCCATCTCCATTTATTTTGAGAAAAGGAAGTGATATTTTGGCGGAAGTCCAGTTGAGAGGAGAAATTTTGGATAACGATTCAGCCAACATCGCCCGGTGGTTTGGATGGCATGACCTTACGGCCCCCATGGACATTCAGGCCGCCTTGGAGGCGGCGGGGGGCGAGGACGTGACCATCCTGGTGAACTCACCGGGGGGCGACCTGTTTTCCGGGGCGGAGATTCGCTCTATGCTCCGGCGGTACGCAGGCAGAACCACAGCTCTGTTTCAGGGCTACGGGGCCAGCGCGGCCACCCTGGCGGCCACCGGCTGCCAGGTGATCCAGAGCGAGCCGGGGGCCCTGCTGTGCTACCACAACCCGTCTGGCAGCGCAGAGGGGGACTGGAGGGACATGGCCGGGGCGTCCAAAAGCCTGAAAAACGCCCAGGACAGTATTCTTGACACCTATCTGGCCCGGCCGGGGTGCCGGGCTACCCGGGAGGAGCTGGTCTCCCTCATGGACAAGGACATCTGGATCACCCCCACCCAGGCCAGGGAGTACGGCCTGATCGACGAGATTGTGGGGGCGGCCCAGGAGCCGGAGGAGGAGCCGGCGGCTTTTGTGGCTGCGGCAGGGCGGCGTATCCGGCTGACGGCGGCCATGCGGGAGCAATATCAGGCCCATGTGGCAGCCGAGCGGGCCGAGGCGGCCCGGAAGGACGAGGCGGCGCGCACCCTGGCACGGCTCAGGGCGCTTGCTGGATTTTAAGGACTGAAAGGAGATAACAGCATGGATTTCATGGAAAAGATCACCGAGCTGCGTGCCAAGAAGGGCCAGTTGCTCACCCAGGCCCAGGCCCTGGTAGACGAGGGTAAGATTGAGGAGGCCAACGAGCTTACCGGCCAGATGGAGGCGATCAACACCTCGATTGCCGGCCTGGAGGCGCTGGCCAAGGCCAGCCAGGAGGGCGCGAAGCCCGCTTACGACGGCGCGCTCCACAGCGGCAAGCCCAAGGACGAGGGCAAGGGAGAGGACAAGCCTTTTGCCTCTTTGGGCGAGCAGCTCCAGGCCGTCTATAACTTCCGCAAGAACCACGTGGAGGATAGGCGCCTCCAGAGGGTCAACAACGCGGTGCTGGGCGTCAACGAGGGCAGCGGCGCCGATGGAGGCTTTGCCATCCAGACCGATTTCGCCGGGATGATCCTGGAGAGCGCCGTGCAGCAGAGTCCCTTGCTCAACCGGATGGACCGCTACACCTGCTCCAGCGCGGCCAACGCCATGCGGTGGATCTCGGCCGACGAGACCGACGTGAGCAAGAGCGTGTTCGGCGGCATCCAGATGTACTGGGCCGCCGAGGGGGCCACAGTGGCGGCCAGCAAGCCCCAGTTCCGAGAGCTGAAGATGGACCTGGAGAAGATGATGGGCTTCCTCTACTGCACCGACGAGATGCTGAGCGACTCCGCCTTCATGTCCAGCTTTGCGGGTCCCTCCTTCGCCCTGGCGGCCGACCGGCTGCTCACTGAGAGCTCGATCTCCGGCGACGGCGTGGGCAAGCCCCTGGGCCTGCTCCGCTCCAAGGCACTGATCGAGGTGGCCAAGGAGGCCAGCCAGGAGGCGGGCACCTTCGTGGGCGCAAACGCTATCAAGATGCAGGCCCGGGCCATGCCCAGGGGCAGGGAGCGGCTGGTGTGGCTGATGCACCCTGACCTGGAGGAGCAGCTCCCCTACCTGTCCATCCAGAGCGGCGAGGCGGCTAAGTTCCTGTGGAATCCCGAGGGCGGCCTGGGCAACTTCGACACCCAGCGGGTGCTCAACAAGCCGGTGCTGTTCGAGGATAGCTGCGCCTCCCCCGGCGTGCGGGGCGATGCGCTGCTGGTAGATCCCTACATGTATATCCTGCTCACCAAGGGCACCGTCAAGCAGGACTGGTCCATCCACGTGGAGTTCCTGACCGACCAGAACTGCTTCCGGGTGGTGTACCGCTGCAACGGCGCACCCAAGGTCAACAAGCCCCTGACCATCAAGAACAGCAGCAAGACCCGCAGCCCCTTCGTGGCGCTGGCGGACCGGAAGTAAGGAGGAGCAAGCATGAAGCGTATTTCGGAAGCACTGGCGTTCCAGAACGTCCTGGCCCCCCAGAGCGTGGCGGCCTCCACCGACAAGACGACCGCCTATGTGGACGTGTCCGGGGTGGAGGAGATTGTATTCCTGGTGTCCGCCGCCGCCCTGGGCAAGGGGAAGGGGCTGACGGTCTCCCTGCTGGCCTCCGGCGACAGCGGCGGGGACGGAGCGGAAGAGATCGGCAAGGCTACCTTCACGGACAGCGTAGGCACCGCCCCCCAGCTTGCGGTGGTGACGTACAAGGTGAGCGCCCTCAACGGGCGGTATGTGGCCGTCAAGCTCCGCCATGATGCGGCGGCCGAGGTGGCCTGCGGCGTGACGGCGGCCTCCTCCGGGCTCTACCTGCCCGCGGCCAACGGCTGGACGTTGGCGGTGTGACATGGCGCTGAGCGAGGCGCGGCGGGCCAGCCTGCTGGCCTACTGCCGCATCGAGGACCCAACTGCGGAGGAGCTGCTCACCTTGGAGGGGCTGTACGACGCGGCGGTGGGCTACATGGAGCAGGCAGGGGTGTCTGAGCCGGAGGAGGGCACCCCCCGCCGGGCCCAGTACGACCTGTGCGTCAACTTCATGGTGTTGCGGGACTTCGATTTGCGGGTGGCCACGATAACCGGCACGATTGTCAATGACAACCCGGCCTTCCGGCGCCTGCTCACCCAGCTCAAGCTGACGGAGCCGGATGTGTCCAAGTTGGACACATCCGGGGGTGGGGAGGTGTGAGGCAATGGCAGACTACATCGACGCCGGGAAACTGAATAAGGCCGCCCAGGTGCTGGAGCTGCGGGAGACCGCGCCCGGCGTATGGGAGTGGGCGCCCGCCCGGCGGACCTGGGCCTCCATCACGTTACAGCCGAAAACCAACCTGTTTTCCAAGGTGGGCATCGGGGCCAGGAACGCCGCCGTGATCGTGCGGCGGCAGCCCCTCACCCTCCACCACGCCCTCCGCTGGGGCGATACCCACCTGTTTTTGACCTCCATCGTGCCCATGGGCCGCAACCACCTGGAGATGGACGCGGCGGTGGTCAAGGTGGACACGGTGCGGCAGATGGCGGAGCGCGAGGCGGTGGTACAGACCTTTCCGGGGGTGCTCACCGAGAAGTATGTCCGGCACGGCCAGGAGTGGCCCATGTCAGTCAACGAGCTGGGGCTGGTTCTGGTGACGCCCAAGGCCGTCACCCTCCCGCCCGGCGGGCTCGTAGAGGCGCGTGGAGCGCTGTGGGTGGTCCTGGCGCCCCACGAGCTGGATGCATTTAAAAACGAGTATGAGATCGGGAGGACGGTGGACCTGTGAGCAGCACGGCGCGCATGGACCGGGCGCGGCTGGAGCGGTTCAACCGCTTTTGGGAGGAGCTCCTCCAGGCAGTGCCGGACGCACGGCGGCAGGCAGTGGAAGAGGCCGGCGCGGCCGTCCAGAGGGAGCTCAACGCGCAAATCGGCGCGGCGGAGCTGGCCGATGGGGCCAAGGGCACCGTGCGCACCTGGCAGGAGCTGCGGGTGGGCAGCAAGGGCGGCTATGCGGCCCTCTCTCCCGGAAAAGGGACGGCCCAGCCCAGGGCGGGGGAAACGCAGCACACCTGGAAGGGAAAGCCCGTGTCCAAAAAGCAGGTCACCCGGTGGCTGGAGCGGGGGCACGGCACCCGCAGGCCGGCGGCCGGAAGCAGCCGGTCGTGGAACCAGGCGGGGCGGGCCGGAGTCACGCGGGCCTCAGCCGCCGGATATGTCAAGGGCCGGCAATTCTATAGCTGGACAAAGGCGAAGGCGCTGGAGCTCGCGCTGAAAGCGGCGGACCGGGTGCTGAGCCGGATTGCGGATGAGGTGGATTATTGAGATGCTTACAACCAATACGCTGATGAACGCCGTGGAGGCGGCGCTGAAGCGCCTCTATCCGGGAGAGCCGGTCTACTATGACGAGCTTCCCAAGGACTTCCGGCGGCCCTCCTTTACCCTGGAGTGCCAGAAGGCGGAGCAATCCGATGTCAACATCGGGCTGGTACGCCGCAGCGTGACCCTTCTGGTCACCTGCTATGTGGAGGCGGACGCCTACCATGACAGCAGCCGGAAGGCGCTGAACCAGCGGCAGGACACAGTGATGGGCCTGTTTGCCCAAGGTTTTTTCCAGGTGGAGGCCCGGGCCCTGATGGTGCAGGCAAACCGTGGACTTGGGAACCCGGACTTTGCCGAGGTGAGCGCCGTATTCCAGTGGGTGGACGCCCGGCCGGGCTGTCAGGACCCGGAGGCGGCGGACACCCCCAAGATGGAGCATTTTGCAATCAAACGAACTGCGCTTTGACGCAAGAGAGGATGATACGATGGCGACGACAATCGGGCTGCCCAGCCTGACGATCACTTTCCAGGCGGCCGCCCAGCAGGCGGCCAACCGGAGCAAGAAGGGCTATGTGGGCGTGTTTGTACGGGATGCCAAGGCCCAGGGCGTCCACCAGCTTTCCAGCGCGGCGCTGATTCCTACTGAGCTGGGGCAGGAAAACCAGAATTACATCAGGAGGGCGTTCACCGGCAGCGACCGGGGTGGCCCCAGCAAGGTGGTGGTAGTGGTCATCGCCACGGGTACGGAGGATACCACCGCCCTGGAGGCGGGTCTCAAGAGCATTGAGGGGCTGACGCTGGACTACCTGGCCGGGCCGCCCGACGCGACGGCCGCCGAGCTGAAGGCGCTGGAGAAGTGGGTCAAGGACCGGAGGGCGGCCTACTTCACCGAGAAGCTGGTGGAGCCCAACGCCGCCAAGGCCCCGGACGACATGGGGATCATCGACTTCGCTGAGACCAACGGGGCCATTGCGGAGGGGGAGGCCACCTACACCGCCGGGCAGTACGCCAGCCGGATCGCGGGTGTGCTGGCGGGCATCCCCGCGGGCATGTCGGCCACCTACGCCCCCCTGACGGAGCTGACCGCCGTGACGCCCCGCTCCACACAGGAACAGGAGGCGGCCATCAAAGCGGGCAAGCTCATCCTGATCCACGACGGCGTCAAGGCCAAGATCGCCCGGGGCGTCAACTCCCTGACCACCATCCCCGCCACGGGGAAAGCGGACTGGCGCAAGATCAAGATTGTGGAGGGGATGGACCTCCTCACCTACTATCTGCGCACCACCATCCAGGACCAGTATGTGGGTCGGTACGCCAACACCTACGATAACAAGTGCGTGCTGGTGACCGCCATTCAGACCTTCCTGGCCGAGCTGGAGGGCCAGGGGGTGCTCTCCTCCGGGGAGAGCTGGGCGGAGATCGACTTGGAGGCTCAAGAAAAGTGGATGCGCTCCCAGGGCATTGAGACGGCGGATATGACCGCGCAGGAAATCAAGGAGTATCAGACCGGGAGCTGGGTCTTTGTCCGGGTGGGCGGCCGCTTCGTCGACGCCATGGAGGACTTCCAGCTCTCCGTGGACAACCTGTAAGGAGGGATAGACATGGCAAGAACCATTGACAGCGCCAGGCGGGTCATTTCGGGCACCTGGGGCGAGCTGTGGATCGACGGGGAGAAGGTGGCGGAGGTCTCCGCCTGCCAGGCCAAGGTGGCGCTGAACAAGGAGACCGTCAACCTGTGCGGCCGGTTCATGACCACCCACAAGGCCATGAGCGCCAGCGGCACCGGGAGCCTGACGCTGCACAAGGTGGACTCCGGCTTTGCCCAGAGGATGGAGGGCATCAAGCGCGGCGTGGACCGGCGCTTCACGGTGATCTCCAAGCTGCGGGACCCGGACAGCTACGGCGCGGAGCGGGTAGCCCTCTATGATGTCAGCTTCGACGACCTGACCCTGGCCGACTGGCAGGCCGCCGCCGTGGGCTCGGTGACCGCCCCCTTCACCTTCAGCGACTATGAGTATCTGGACCAGATCGAGGTGCAGTGAGAAGCGCGGAGGGTAGGCGCACAGGGGAGCTAAGAGGACATGGAGACGAAAAAACAGGCGACGGGCGCAGCCCGGAGCGCCGCAGCGTTAAGCCAAAGCGCCAGCGGCGCTTTGGCAGCGGAGGCCACAGCGGCTATGCCGCGAGGAGGGAACCCGGCTAGAACGGCGGGCGGCCACAAGGGCCGCCCCTACGGCGGTGCGCCCGACCCGCAGCGTGACAATGAGAAGCGCGGAGCGCCCGGGAGCAGGGGAACAGCGAAGCCCGCAGATGAAAAAGCAGTTGCGCCGCAGGCGCAAGGTGTTTTTCCCGGAGGGGTGAGCAGTTGCCCGTCGCGGAGGGCGCGGAGCGTGACAGGAAGAAAGGAGAAGAAGTATGACGGATTTGTTGGCGCTTCTGCTTCGGCCGGAGCTGCCCAATGTGCAGAAGGAGCTGCCCACGGCGGAGTACCGCGTCAAGCGGCTGAGCGAGGCGCTGGGCACGGACGTAGTATTCAAGCTGAGGGCGCTGCCCTACGGAAAGGTAAAAAGCATCCGGGATTCGGTAGCGGGCGACCCGGGGCTGGATATCCTGCTGGCCGGCTGCGTGGAACCCGACCTGAAGGCGAAGGAGCTGAAGGAGAAGTACGGCGGAGCCACCCCGGCCGAGACGGTGAAGGCCATGCTGCTGCCCGGAGAGATCGAGGATCTCAGCCGGGCGGTGGAGCGGCTGTGCGGGTTCCGCCGCATCACCATTGATGAAGTAAAAAACGCCTGACGGAGGGCGGCGACACAGAGCTGGAGCTGGCGTACTACCTGTTCCACAAGCATCACTGGACACCGGAGATGTACTACGGCATGGGCCAGGGAGGCCGGGACCTGACTCTGGCGTTCGCCCTCCATGAGGTGGAAGAGGGGAGGGAACCCAGGTAGAACGGCGGGCGGCCACAAGGGCCGCCCCTACGGTCGTGCGCCCAACCCGCAGCGTGACAGTGAGAAGCGCGAAGTGTGACAGGAAGTGGGAACGCGGGCCGATGTGGGCAGAAGGTGAATTGCCCCAAGGGGGCAAGAGAGACCGCCCTGGGGCGTCGGCCCCTACGGCCGTGGAGCCAACCCGGAGTGTGACACGGAGAGGCGTGGACACAAACGAAAACGCCGCCCCCGGAAGGGGGCGGCGGAGGGGCTATACCTTGGGCGGGATGCTGGCCCACACGGCCCACGCGATACAGGCCAGGGCGAGGGGCAGAAAGACGGCCTGGTATCCAGGGCCAAGGAAAGGGGCAAGGGTGAAGGAGAATACGAGCATGCCTGCCGCAGCCAGCCAGACCAGCCACAGCAGGCCGCGGCTGGTCGCCCGGAACCGGTAGGAGAAGGTATTCATGCGGGCGTTGAGCGCCTCCAGCTCGGCGGTCTTTTCGTTCAACTGGCGCTCCAGCTCGGCGAGGAAAGCGCCCTCCGGCGCGCCTGCGTCGGCATCCCGCTGGGAGTGGGGGCCAATGGATACAACGGCGTCCAAAAGGGTGTCAAGCTCTGCTGCAAGCTGCGCGCGGCGTTCCTCCGGCGTCATGGAAGCCCTCCCCCTTTCTATTTGCAGTTCGATTATAGCATACCAGGCAGGAAAGTCAACAGGAGGTGAGGATATGGCGGAAGAAGTGGGCATTGTCATGACCCTGTACGACCGGGTAAGCCCAACGCTGAAAAGCATTGCCGGGAGCAGCAGGGCGTTTGACAAGAGCCTGGACGAGCTGGAGGCCAGCCTGAAGGCGTATGACAAGGCACAGACCGAGCTGGTCGGCCACTCCGCAGATCTGAAAAAGGCGATCGCCGAGACGGATGTAAAGGTCAGGGAGGCCCAGAAGAGCTACCGCAAGCTGAAGGACGAGACCAGCAAGGGCGCGCTGGACGACGCCATTGACGAGCAGGCCAGGCTGCGGCGGGAGCTCAGCGACACCGAGGCTGCCATCAAGGAGAACAGCGCGGCCTATCAAGACCTCTACAAGCAGGCACGGAACGCGGCTTCCGCCATCAGCAAGGCCGACAACCGGGCGGGAGGCGAAAAGAGCGGCACAGGACTGGGCGGACTGGCAAAGGGGCTGATGGCGGCCGGGGTCGGAAGCCTTTGGAGCGACGCGCTGGGGAAGGTGGGGGATGCTTTCCTGAGCAGCGCGATCGGGGAGCCGGAGGCGCGTATGGCCTCCTCGATCCTGTCCGGGGCGGTTTCCGGAGGCTCCATGGGTGCGGTATTGGGCGCGCCCGGAATCGCGGTGGGCGCTGTTGTGGGGGCCCTGGCAGGTGCGGTCTCAGGCGGCGCGGAGATCTTTGAATCAAAGGACCAGGCGTTCAAAAACTACGTGCAAGAGGCGGCGGAGGGGCAGCTCTCCGCCCAGAAGGAGGCCGTCACCTCCGGTTCCTCCATTGCGGGCGGGCGGGAACAAAAGCAGATGGCCTTTACCACCCTGCTGGGCTCGGAGGAGGAAGCGGCGGCCTTCCTGGCCGACGTGCAGGACATGGCCGCCATGACCAACTACACCTACGACGAGATCACGGGGTACGCCAAGAGCCTGGTCAAGCCCTTCGGGGCGGACAAGTCCCTGGATATCCTCACCACTCTGTCGGATGCGTCCGCCGCCCTCTCCCTCAACGAGAGCGACAACGCGGTGCTCATTGCGGGCCTGAGCCGCATGAAGCTGACGGACAAGACCACCCAGGAATACCTCAACTACTTCTCCGAGCGGGGCATCGACGTATACGAGGCCCTGAGCAAGTGGGGCGACGCCGCCGCGGTGGCGGAGAAGGTGACCCGCGGGGAGATCAGGGGCTCCGAGGCTGTGGAGGAGATCCTCGCCTACATGCAGGAGCAGTACGGCGGCCTGTCGGAGCAGATGGCGGGCACCTACGCGGGCATGGTGGACAACCTGGCCGACGCGGAGGCCAACGCGGAGGCGGCCTACGGCGAGGGCTACAACGAGAAGCGGAAAGAGGGTATCCAGGCCCAGATGGACTGGCTGAACAGCGGCGCCATGGACGAGGCCAACCGGGCCATCGGCGCATGGCAGGCCGAGCTGGAGAACACGAAGGAGCAGTACCAGCGGGAGGCCATGGAGGCCATGATGGAAACCGACGAGTACCAGCAGGCCCAGGCCGAGGGAGACGCCGCCGAGATGGGACGGCTGATCATGCAGGCCAAGGTGCAGGGCATGAACGAGTACAACGCATCAGAGGGGGCTCAACTGGCGCTGGAGTCGGAGCTGGCCCTGGCGGCCGCCATCCGGGACGATGCCAGATCCGATCAGGCGTACTGGGACGCCGGATACCGCAAGAGCCAGGAGTACAGCAAGGGTCTGGCGGCGGGAATGGCATCGGCACTGGTGGGAACCGGGTCGGAGACTACCACCGGACTGTCCGTGGAGGAGCGGCGGTACGGCAACTGGCGGCGGGGCGGCTACTACGACGAGGACGGCGTATGGCGTTCGCACGCCGCCGGGCTGGAGCGGGTGCCCTACGACGGGTACGCCGCCCTGCTCCATGAGGGGGAGCGGGTGCTCACTGCCCGGGAGGCCCGGCAGGCCGACCAGGGCGGCGGGGCGCGGGTGACCATCACCGGCAACACCTTCCAGGTACGCCAGGAGAGCGACATCGACGCCATCGCGGAGGCCCTCTACCGGAAGCTCCGGCTGGCACAGATGGGAGGGGTGCGGTAGTGCTGCGGCTGATTACCTTCCTGGAGGAGACGGCCGGTGTGGAGCTGGTGCTGCCCGTCACCCCATCCAGCTACCAGTGGGCCCATGAGGCCGCCATTGAGACGGTGACGGTGGACCAACTGGGGGATCTCAACTTTTTCGGCGGGAAAAGGATGGGGAGCACCACCCTGCACGACTGCCTTCTGCCCGCCCAGGCGTACCCGTTTTTGTCGCCGGGGGCGGGCACCAACCCCTGGCTCTACCTGGAGCAGCTGGAGCGGTGGGTGGACAGGGGGACGGTGGTGCGGTGGCTGGTGAGCGGCACGCCGGTCAACGCCGCGGTGCTGCTGGAGGGGGTGACCTACCGGGAGCAGGACGGCACCAACGACCTGTACGCCGACATCACCCTGCGCCAGTACACCCGGCCGGAGACGCCGGTGCTGCCCGCGGAGCCGTCCGCCTCCGGCGCGGAGACGGCGGCCAGCCGGGACAGCGCCACCGGCACGGCCACGGCCAAGACCTGCACGGTGGCCAGCGGCGACACCCTGTGGGGCATCTGCCGCCGGTACTATGGGGACGGCTCCCTGGCCTGGCGGCTGGCCGCCGCCAACGGCATCGCCAACGCCAACCTGATCCGCCCCGGCCAGGTACTCACCATCCCGCCGCTGGCCCAGCTCCCGGCGGCCGCGGCCAGGCCGCCGTCGGCGCAGATCGCGGCCGCCACCAAGGTGCGGGAGGTGAAAGAAGAGGAGAGCGGAACGGCGCGCCTTGTGCCCTGGGTGCCGGAGAACACGGTGAAGAGCCTGGCGGATCTGGAGCTGGACAAAATCGCGTCGGGAGGTGGCCTATGGCAGAGTACCAGGTGGTGATCGTCAGCCCCCAGGGGGAGACCTGGGACGTGACGGAGCGGGTGAGCACCCTCACCTGGTCGGGCAGCATCAAGCGGGTGTCCCGCTCCGTGGAGGCCGTCATGGTCACGCCCAACGACGGGAGCCTGCCCGAGCTGCCCTGCGAGCTGGGCAGTGAGCTGCGGCTCTGGTGCGGCGGCCGTACCCGGTTCCGGGGAAACATCGTCACCCGGGAGAAGGCCACCGAGGGAGTGACGACCACCTTGACGGCCCTGGACCGGGGGCGCTTCCTGGCCAACAACGAGGGCTGGTACACCTTCCGGGGCGCGGCCCCCGAGGAGGCCGTGCGGGCCCTCTGCGGGGATTTTGGGATTCCGGTGGCCGCCCTGGCGGCCACTGGGGTACGGGTCAGCCGCAAATATCCGGGGGTGGCCCTGGACAAGATCGTGGACGGGCTCTACACCCTGGCCGCCCGGCAGAACGGGCGGCGCTACCTCTCCCGCTTCAACGGCCTGGGGGAGCTGGAGGTGGTGGAAAAACCAGAGGCCGCCGCCCTGGAGCTTGCGCCGGGGAAGAACCTCCAGAGCCTGCGGGTGACGGAGGACATCTCCGAGCTGAGGAACACGGTGGAGATCTACAGCCAGACAGGCGCGCGGGTGCGCACCGTGTCCGACGCGGAGAGCGCCGCCCTGTACGGGCAGTTCCGGCACATCCTCACCCAGCGGGACGGCGAGGACGCCGGGGCGGAGGCCCAGGCGTACCTGGAGGACAACGGCCTCCAGCAGACCATGACCGTGGAGTGCCTGGGCGACCCGGAGCTGATCTCCGGCAGCGCGGTGCTGCTGCGGGCCAACAGCACCGGGGTGACCGGGCTGTGCTGGATCGACAGCGACACCCACACCTGGAAAAACGGGCAGTATTTCTGCCGCCTGTCCCTCAACTTCCGCAGCCTCACCAATGAGGTGGAGGCGGGGCGGGAGCTATAAAAAAGCCGCCCCGGCCGGGGCGGCTTGGATGAATCTGAGCGGATGCGCAGCTCAGCGGGAGAGCTTGTAGAGCATATACTGGTTGAGGCTGACGCCCTCGATCTCCGCCTCCTCCTTCAGGTGCTTGTGGAGGCTACGGGGAATCCGGAGTACCAGTTTCCCGCTGTACCCCTCCAGCTCCGCCTTGAAGGCGTCCAGGGAGACGGAGCTGCCGTCGTCCATGGCCTCGGCTTCGGCCAGGGCGGCGGCCTCCTCGGCCGTCAGCTCCTCCGGCTCCCGCGCGTTGATCTCGGCAAACCGCTGTTCCAGTTCGGCCGGAGATAGAGATTGATTCATAAGGAACCCTCCTTAATACTTGATATTGGTACGGGTATTGATCTCAATAACGGTGATGACAATTTCACCTTTGACCCATTCAAAGGTTATGCGGTAATGCAGGATCTTATAGCGGTATCGGTTCGCATATCCCTTGAGCGGGACGATATCGCCCTCCAGCCTGGACAGGCTGTCCAGCGCCCGATAGAGCTTTTTACGGGTCGGGGCGTCCACACTGGCCAGGTATTTCTGCGGCTGCTTTTTCAGTTTTAGCTCCATCTCTTTTCCCCCTCATTTGTTTATATAGTATCATATATAATACTATTTGTCAAGAAGAAATCACGCAAGGAGGCATCCATGGACGACGTATATGCGGGGCTGACGGAGCTGCTCCGACCGGCGGAGCGGGGGCAGGCCCCCGGCGGCTGGCTGTTTGGGCAGGTGCAGCAGGCCGGGCAGGGGACGCTGCGGGTGGTATGCGGAGGGCTCACTCTGGACCAGACGGAGCTCCACGTGCCGCCCGGGCTGGACTACGCCTGGACGGAGGACACTGGCGGCGACGAGCTCCTGCGGGCGGGTGACCGGCTGCTGGTGCTGGTGACGGCGGACGGACAGGATTACTACATTCTGCAAAAGGCGGTGTTCTCATGAGGCAGCTCTTTCCCATTTTCCAGACGACTGCTCCAGAGGGGACGGCCCAGGCGCTGCCCCTCTATTGGGACGTAGACATGGACTACGACAAGGGCGTGCCGCGCTTCTCCGGCGGGGAGCCGGTCCTGGCGTCCGGGCTGGAGGCCGTCAAGGGCTGGGCCTGGCGGGCGCTGCACACGGAGCGGTACCGCTGGAGCCCCTTCTCCTGGGACTACGGGTGCGAGCTGGAGAGCCTGGTGGGCCAGCCCTACCGGGCGGACACCCGGCTGAGCGAGGCGGTACGGTATGTGCGGGAGGCGCTGACCGTCTGCCCCTACATCACCGGGGCCGCGGCTGAGGTGGTGGGCTTCGACGGCTCCACTCTGCGGATGCGGGTGAGCCTGACCACGGTATACGGGGAGGCGAGTATACATGTATGAGGACAAGACACCGGAGGCCATCAAGGCGGAGATCCTGGCGGCCATCCGGCAGAGCCAGGGGCTGAGCGCCATGGCGGGCGGCTTTGCCGACGGCGTGGCCGGGCCGGTGGCCGAGCAGCTCAGCGAGGCGTACCGGGCCCTGGAGGGGGTGACCTCCATGCTGTTTGTGGACGAGAGCTCCGGGGGCTACATCGACCTGGTGGGCGGTCAGTATTACAACATCACCCGCCGGGAGGGGACAAGGGCTTACTGCGACATCTCCTTCAGCGGCACCCCGGGGCTGGTGATCCCCAAGGGCACCGCGTTTTTGACGGCCGGAGGGCTGTCCTACGCCCTGATGGCCGCGGTGGCGCTGGGGCCGGAGGGGACGGGCCGGGGCCGCCTGGAGGCCGCAGAGGCGGGCAGCGCCTACAACGTGGAGGCCGGGGCCATCGACCGGATGTACGTCAACCTGACGGGCCTGACAGACTATCACAGCGAGGCGGCGGCCGGCGGCACGGACGCCGAGAGCGACGCCGCCCTGCTGGCCCGCGTCCGGGAGCGGGTGCAGCGGCCCCCCACCAGCGGCAACGGCTATCAATACCGGCAGTGGGCCATGGAGGTGGCCGGGGTGGGCAGCGCCAAGGTGGTGGAGCTGCCCGGCGGACCGGGGACGGTGGGCGTCACGCTGGTGGACAGCAACGACCGGGCGCCCTCGGAGGAGATTGTGGAGGCCGTGACAGCCCACATCGAGGAGGAGCGGCCCATCGGCGCGGCGGTGACGGTGACGGCGGCCGGGGAGCGGGAGGTGACCGTGGCCGCCCAGGTCTCCCTCACCGGCGGAGCCGGGGCCGGAGCCGTTCAGGACGCCTTCCGGGCGGCACTGGCGGGCTATCTGCACACCCTCATTGAGGGCAAGTACGGCGCGGTGTACTACAAGCCCGCCGACGACCAGCCCTACACGCTGCTCTATAACCGGGTGCTGGCCCTGCTGCTCAATGTGGAGGGGGTGGAGAACTTCGCCTCCCTCACCGTCAACGGCGGCACCGCCGACGTGACCATACAGGCCGGGGAGATCCCTGTACTGGGGGAGGTGAGCGTGACATGAGCAATCTGGTGTTCCGCCTGCCGCGCTACTACCAGGACAGCCCACAGGTGTCCGAGCTGGAGCGGGTGCTGGGGGAGCAGGCCGGGGCGCTGCGCGTGTCCGAGTCGGACACATTGGCCCAGCTCTGGGTGGACACCGCCACCTGGGGGCTGGACCTGTGGGAGCAGTGGGTGGGGCTGCCCTCCGACCGCACTCGGCCCTACAGCTACCGGAGGAGCCGCATCAAGGCCAAGCTCCGGGGCCAGGGCGCCACCACGGCGGAGATGCTGCGCAGCGTGGTGGCCTCCTTTGGCTTCGAGCCGTCCCAGATTTCGGTCATCGAGCACCCGGCGGAGTATCAATTCGAGATCGTCCTGTCCGATCTGGCCGCCGTGCCGTCGGATGTGAGCGGGATTGAGTCCGCAGTCAACGAGATTAAGCCGGCGCACCTGGATTACTGGTTCACCTACGAGCTGGCCCAGCTCCTGGCCGCCCTGCGGGTGGGCGGCGGGCTCTGGAGCATTCAGGCGGTCACGCTGCCGCCCATGGAGGAGGAATAGCATGTACGGATTTATCATTACTACCGCCGGCGAGGGCCTGCTGGCCCGGGCGTCGGCGGGCGAGGGGCTGACGATCACCGAGGTGTGGGTGGGCAAGGGCACGGTGGAGAGCGCGGCGGCGGCCAAGGCCCTCACCGCCCTGCTCGATCCGGTGGCCCAGGCCACCAGCACCCAGCCCGAGGTGGCCGGCGGGCAGCTCTCCATGCTGGTGGAGTACCGCAACGACATGGGCGGCGGGCTGGAGGAGGGCTTCACACTCTCCGAGTTCGGCGTCATGGCCAAGGTGGGCGACGACGCGCCCACCCTGCTCTACTACGCCGCCCTGGGCGACCCGGCCCAGCCGGTGCCGCCCATCGCCGAGGGCCTGGACGTACACCGCTTCCCCGTGGCCATCGGCGTCACCGGAGAGGTGGAGGTCTCGCTGGAGTATCCGGCGGGCGTCTGGGTAACCCACGAGGAGCTGGAGGAGGCGCTGGCGGGCATCGGCCTGTCCGGATATATCAAGGCCACCGAGAAGGGCCAGCCGGGCGGCGTGGCGACGCTGGGGCCCGATGGCAAGGTGCCAGGTGAGCAGCTCCCAAAGATGGACTATGACCCGGCGGGCAGCGCGGAGGCGGTGCAGAAGAACTTGACTGCCCACACCGGGAACAAGAACAACCCCCACGCCGTTACGGCGGAGCAGGTGGGGGCTCTTGCAAGTTCCGGTGGAGTCATGTCCGGGGCAATCAGCATGAGTGGTCACAAGATAGCCAATCTGGCCGCTCCTGCTGATTCCACGGATGCCGCTAATAAGCAGTATGTGGACGAGCACGCGGGGGCGAGGGTTATTTTGGGGAGCTATGTGGGGACAGGAAAAACAGGTAAAAGCAACCCTAATCAAATAACCTTAGCCGAACCCTTTAAAATACTCTGTATTTATGGTATGCAATCAAATAATTACTATAAGAGTATCGACGGTTATGGAAATGGCGAGACTTCTAATATTATTCATAGCAGTATTATCCCTACTGAGTATACAAAAGGCATTAGTTTTGGTTTTGGCTACCGTTATTCCTCAAGAGATTCTTACGGTAAAAAATCAACGGATGGAAAAACTTTCAGTTGGTATTTTGACCTTACCACACCTGATGCGACAAGTGAACAACTTAATGCATCTGGAACTGTATATTACTACTACGCCATAGTTTAGAGATAAGAGGTGAATTAAATATGACCATCATCCAAATTGACCCGCTGGAGACCGGCCAGCACCCGATCCAGAGCCAGAGCGGGCGGAGCGCCTGCTGGCTGGATGACTACATAGAGGTGCCCGCCCACCTCCATGACGCGGTGTGGGCGACCTATGGCTGGTGTGACCTCCAGATTGAGGGGGACAAGCTGGTGGGCATCACGCCTACTGAGCGGCCTCCAGAGCCGGAGCCGGAACCCCAGCCGCCCCTCGCAGAGGACATCACTCTGGACATGCTGTCCGAGCACGAGGAACGACTTTGTATGTTGGAAATCACCACCAATGCTGTTTGAGGAAGGGGAAGGACATGAACACGGTATTTAATCTCTGCAAGCTGCTTATTGACCGGGGCCGCACCGACGGCCTCCAGGACAAGATGGATGTCTATCTCGCCGCCGACCGGCTCACCCCGGAGGAGTACCAGGAGCTGGCCGGGCTACTGGCCCCGGAACAGTAATCAACAGCGGGATCGCTGGATAAAAGGATGTGAATCAAATGAGTAAGCTCATTACATATGTCCCGCTCTCGTCCGTGGAGCGGATTGAGCTGAGAGTCACCAACTGCCGCAAGACGCTCTCTCAGGTCAAGGCTGAAACAAAGGCTCATTACGTGCTCAATGGCGGCATGTGGAACCCAGACGGCACCCCCTGCCCGCTGCTTAAGGTGGGCGGGGCGATGCTCTCCGGCACGCCCTGGCGTCCGATGGGCTACGCCTGGGACAAGGGCCCGGACATCCACATGACCTCCGGGTACGAGGGAGCGGCCAACTTTATCGCGGTAACCGCCCTTATTTCCTCCGGTAAGCCGGTGGATAAGCCCTCCTACGGCTCGGCCCAGGGAGGCAAGCGGGGGCGCAGCGCCATCGGCCTGCGTGGTGGCAGTCTGGCCCTCTATTGCTCTGGCGATGGGACCGGAGACGCAGCCACGCCGGAAACTCTGCGGGACGAGCTGGCCGGGCTGGGCTGGGCCTCCGCCGTTATGCTGGATGGGGGCGGCTCCAGCCAGTGCGACTTTGGCGGAGAGCGCATCACCGCCAGCCGCAAGGTGCACAACTGGATTTGCGTGTATCTCAAGCAGGCGGAGCAGACACCGCCGGAAGAGGAGGACAAGCCTATGAGCAAGTACACCGTGACGCCCAGCATCGGCGTCAACATCCGCAGCGGCCCCGGCACCGGCTACGGCAAGGTGGGGGCGTACCCCATGGGCACGGTGGTGGACGTGCTGGAGGAGCGGGACGGCTGGGGCAGGACGAATAAGGGCTGGGTGTCCCTGGCCTATCTGGAGGCCGTGGAGGGCCCCCAGCGGGTCACGGACACGGGCCTCGCCATCCAGACGCACCTTATCGCCCCAGGGGCGGATAATCGGCCCGGAGGCAGCAATCCCTGCAAGTACATCACCATCCACGAGACCGGCAACGCGGCCAAGGGCGCCGACGCCGCGGCCCACGCTGCCTACCTGGACAGCGATGCCGGGGAGCGCGACCTGGTGAGCTGGCATTACAGCGTGGACGACCACGCCATTGTCCAAAACCTGCCAGACGCCGAGACGGCCTACCACGCCGGGGACGGCAAGAGCGGGCCGGGCAATGCCACCAGCATCGGCGTCGAGATCTGCGTCAACGCGGGAGGGGACTTCGAGGCGGCCAAGGCCAACGCGGCCGCGCTGGTGAGGCTGCTCATGGAGGAGCACGGCATCCACATCGACCACGTGGTGCAGCACAACCACTGGAACGGCAAGGACTGCCCCAAGACCATCCGGGCCACCCCCGGAGCCTGGGAGGCGTTCCTGGCCCTCTGCCGGGGTGAGTCGACCGGTGTGTCCGAACTGGATGCCGCCGTGGACAAGCTGGCTGCCGCTGGGCTTATCGACAGCCCTGATTACTGGAAGGGCGGGGACTACTCCGCCGAGAATGTGCAGGCACTCATCATCAAGTGGGCGGCCTCGCGTTGAGAAAGGAAGGTACATGACATGATCAACTGGAAAGTCAGACTGAAGAGCCCCGCGTTCTGGACGGGGCTCATCGGCGTGCTCGGCGCGTTTGCGGTGGGTATGGCACAGCTCTTTGGTGTGGACATCACCGCCGAAGCCGGAAGCTGGCAGCAGGCGCTCACCGCCCTGGTCACCGCCGTATTTGGTGTGCTGGCCCTGGTGGGTGTTACCACCGACCCAACCACTAAAGGGCTGGGGGACAGCGCACAGGCCCTCACCTACCACAAGCCAAAGGACGACAGGGAGGGCTGAGTATGCCCGAAAACGATTGCCCTATCAATGGGGTAAATTGTGTGTCCATCGCCCGCGTGGAGGCACTGGAGCGGGCGTTAGAGGCACAGAAGCAGCATAGCTCACTTGCGCGCGAAAAAATCTATGACCGGCTGGGTGAGCTGGAGCGCGGTATGGCCACGGTTACCACACAGTACGGCAATATCATCGACCGGCTGTCCTCAATGTCGGCGGACCTGAACGCCCTGAAAGAGAAGCCGTCCAAGCGGTGGGAGACGGTCGTGGCGGCTATCATTACGGGCGCGATAGGGTATCTTCTGGCTAGTATCGGGATCAGGATCGGGTGATTTCGCACACTGGACGGTGCGGAGGACAAGCTGGGAGAACAGGATACGACAGACAAATAAGCCAAGCCCCCGCTCGGTGAGCGGGGGCTTGCTGTGTTACTAACGGCAAATTGTTGGTGATAACGATGAGACTAAAAAAGTTGCAGAATCGACAGGATGCCATGTCCCAAATGAGCAGAAGAGGGGCCAGATCGGAAGAGAGACGGTGTAAGATTTAAGAAAATTTTAATCTTCTCTTCATGGCGTCTTACATAGGATTCTGGTATGCTGGTAGCCTATCTGGAAAATATGAACGAACTGCGAATTTTTTGCCGGAGGCGTTGACATATGACAACTTGTCGTCTAAGCTTATGACAGCTTGTCAGGCGAGGAGGTGCCCTATGCCCAGCGCGACGTTTTACAATCTGCCGGCGGAGAAGCGGGAGCGCCTGCTTCGGGCTGCCAGGGAGGAGTTCTCCCGCGTTCCCTATGAGAGCGCCTCGGTGAACCGGATCATCCGGTCCGCCGGCATCCCGCGGGGCAGCTTTTACATGTACTTCACCGACAAGGAGGAGCTGTTCGGCCACCTGATGGACTCCTATGGCGCACTGCTGGAGCGCCGGATGGGGGAGCTGCTGGAGCAGCGGGAGGGGGACCTCTTTGCCGCCTTCCTGGACCTGTTTGACCACATTCAGGCCCATTGGGGGGACGGGAAATACCGCGAGATGGCGGACATACTCCGCTGCAACCGGCAGATGCAGCCCGGGGTCCTGCTGAACCGGGAGGGGCCTGAGGCGAGCCTGGCTCGCCTGCGGGACAGGGTGGACCTGTCCCGACTGGATCTGCGCACGGAGACCGACCTTTCCGATATCTTCCACTTGCTGGTCTCCGCCGTAGCCGGTACACTGGTAGCGGCCGGGGCCTCAAGCGATCCGGCGGGCGCGCGGGCCCGTCTGATGCGTGTATTTGGCATCCTTCGGCGGGGCGCGGCCTCCAAGGCGGTCCGCCGCGAAGAAGCATAGCAAAGAAAAGGAGAAACCACTATGGAAGCAACCCAAGTTAAGCCAGAAACGACGGTCGCCCCTCCGGAGGGGCCGGGGAAGAAAAGCCCGCAGCTCACGCCCCCGAAGAAGAAGCGGAAGTGGGTCAAGCGGCTGGTCATCCTCTTGGTGATCGCGGCGCTGCTGGTGCTGGGGCTCTCCCGCTGCATGAGTGCGGGAACTCAGGTGCTCAGCAGCGCGTACCTGCCCTACACCGCCGCGATGCACGACATGACGGTGGCCGTCTCGGGCACCGGCACCATCGAGCCCATCCAGTCCTACAAGGTGACCACGCTGGTCAGCGGCGAGATTCTGGAGGCCCCCTTTGAGGAGGGGCAGACCGTCCACAAGGGCGACGTGCTCTTCCGCATCGACGCCAGCGACGTGGAGAACAACATCGAGCAGCTCCAGCTCAACGTCCAGTCCGCCCAACTGGCCCTCAACGACCTGCTGAAGACCCAGAGCGACAATCAGAAGGACCGCAATGTGAAGGCCGACGACGCCGGCGTGATCACCGAGCTGCACGTGGACCGCGGGGACAGCGTCACCGTCGGCACCGTCATCGCTGACGTGCTGGACCGGGACCACATGAAGCTGAAGGTACCCTTCCACTCCGCCGATGCATCGGGCTTCTATGTGGGTCAGGCCGCGACCGTCACCGTGAACGGCACCGCCGAGACGGTGAGCGGAACGGTGGAGTCCATCGCCGCCACCGACGAGGTGGGACCCGGCGGCACCCTGGTCCGCCAGGTGACCATCCTGGTCAACAACCCCGGCGTCTTGTCTGAAACCAGCCAGGGAACCGCCTCCGTGGGAGGGGCGGCCTGCGCCTCCGGCAGCAGCTTTACTTATGCATCCTCCTCCCAGATCACGGCCAAGGCCGCCGGCGATCTGGACGTGCTCAATGTCAAGGAGGGTGACCGGGTATCCAAGGGCCAGGTGATCGGCGTTATCTCTGAGGCCGACCTGGAGACCCAGATTGAGAATGCCCGCATCGCTCTGGAAAACGCCCAGCTCTCCCTGAAGAACGCCCAGGAGAAGCTGGAGGACTACACCATTACCTCCACCATCGACGGCGAGGTGATCGAGAAGAACCTGGATGTGGGCGACAACATCAGCGGTCTGTCCAATTCCGGCGCTTCCGTCACCTACCCGGCCATCATCTATGACCGCTCCGAGCTCACCTTTGACATGGACGTGGATGAGAAGGACATCAGCAAGATCCAGGTGGGCCAGAAGGTGGAGATCACCGCCGGCGCACTGGACGACCAGAGCTTCACCGGCGTGGTGGATAAGATCAACATCAACGGCACCACCACCAGCGGCCACACCAGCTATCCCGTCACCGTGAAGGTGGAGGGCTCCCCCGAGGCGCTCTACCCCGGCATGAACGTCTCCGCCAAGATTATCGTGGAGGAGGTGGGCAGCGTGCTCGCCCTGCCGGTGGAGGCGGTGGAGCGGGGTAACACTGTGCTGGTGGCCAAGGAGGGCTGCCTGGATGAAAACGGCGTCATCAAGGATCTCTCCGCCGCCGAGGAGCGCCAGGTGACCCTGGGCCGCAACGACGACGAGTACATCGAGATCGTGGACGGCCTGGAGGAGGGCGAAGTGGTGCTGGCGCTGAGCCCCCAGGGCTCCAGCCTCATGAGTGCGATGGGGATGGGTTAAGCCATGGAACACCTCATTGAACTCAAGGACGTCTACAAGATTTACCAGATGGGCGAGGAGACCGTCCACGCCCTGGACGGCATCTCCCTGACGGTGGACCCCGGGGAATTCGTGGCCATTGTGGGCTCCTCCGGCTCCGGTAAGTCCACCGCCATGAACATCATCGGCTGTCTGGACGTGCCCACCTCCGGCACCTACCATCTGGGCGGCGTGGACGTGTCCACCATGGACGACGACCAGCAGGCCGAAATCCGCAACAAGATGCTGGGCTTCATCTTCCAGCAGTACAATCTGATTCCCAAGCTCAACGTGCTGGAGAACGTGGAGCTGCCCCTCCTCTACGCCGGAGTGTCCGCTGCCGAACGCCATGAGCGGGCCATCCGCTCTCTGGAGCGGGTGGGGCTGGCGGACAAGTGCAAAAACCTGCCCAGCCAGCTCTCCGGCGGGCAGCAGCAGCGGGTGTCCATCGCCCGGGCGCTGGCGGGCAACCCCTCGGTGATCCTGGCCGACGAGCCCACCGGCGCCTTGGACTCCCGCACCGGCCGGGAGGTGCTGGGCTTCCTCCAGAAGCTCAACGCCGAGGGGGATACCGTGGTGCTCATCACCCACGACAACTCCATCGCCGTCAAGGCCAAGCGTATCGTGCGCCTACAGGACGGAAGGATCATCTATGACGGTGATGCCCACGACCCAAAGGCCGTGGTACAGCCGGAGCTGGACGAGGAGGTGGGCGCGCTGTGAATGTGAGCCAATCCTTCCGCCTGGCCCTCAAGAGCCTGATGGTCAGCAAGGTCCGCGCCCTGCTGACCATGCTGGGCATCATTATCGGCGTGGCGGCCGTCATCGTCATCGTCTCCCTAGGCAATGGCATGCAGCAGTATATGAACTCCCAGTTTGAGCAGATCGGCGTCAATCTCATTCAGGTGGCCATCTACTCTTACGGCGGAAACCGGGAGGTGGAGCCGGACGACATGTACGCCCTGGCGGAGAAGTACCCCCAGTACATTGACTCCGTCAGCCCCTACCTCAGCGCCTCCACCACCGTGCGCCGCGGCGCCGACGAATACGATCACACCAGCGTGTACGGCGTCAGTGAGACCTTTTACAACGCCGAAAAGGGCCAGACGGCCAGCGGCGACCAGCTTGAGGAGGGGCGCTTCCTCAGTTATGTGGACGTGGAGCGGGACCAGAAGGTGTGCGTCATCGGCAGCTACCTCAACGAGGATATGTTCGGCGGGGACGGCCTGGGCCAGACCCTGACCGTGGGGGGCATTCCCTACAAGATCATCGGCACCCTGGCACAGAAGGCCGACTCCACCGAGGGCAGCGGGGATGACCTCATTTACCTGCCCTATGGTATGGTGGAGCAGCTCAACGCCGCCAGCGGGGGTATGGGCATGAAGATGTACCTGGTCACCAGCACCACCAAGGAGACCTCTTCCGCCGCCAAGGGCGTGGTGGAGAGCCTGCTGTTCCGCATCTACCAGGATGAGAACGCCTACATGGTCATGACCTCCGCGGAGATGATGGACATGATGGACTCCATGCTGGGGGTGCTCATGACCATTCTGGTGGTCATCGCCGCCATCTCCCTGGTGGTGGGCGGCATCGGCATTATGAACATCATGCTGGTGTCGGTTACCGAGCGCACCCGGGAGATCGGCATCCGCAAGTCCCTGGGCGCCAAGGGCCGGGATATCCGCAGCCAGTTTATCATCGAGGCGGGTACCACCTCCGCCATCGGCGGCGTCATCGGCATTATTCTGGGCGTGGTGCTGGCCAACGTCTTTACCGCCCTGGTGGGCGTTGTGATGGCCGGTGCGGAGGGCTTCTCCGCCGTACCCAGCGCCGGAGGCATTGCGGTGTCCTTTGGCGTCAGCGTGGGCATCGGTATTCTCTTCGGCTACCTGCCCGCCAACAAGGCCGCAAAGCTGAACCCCATTGACGCGCTGCGCTATGATTGACGGTACGCCGGCCCGCCCTTGCCGAACCGGCGCGGATGGTATATGATAATAGGCAGGGGCCGGCGCTCCCGCCGGCCCGCCGTTTCCATTTTCACGAGCATGAGAAGGAGAAAAGCAATGAAACAACGACTGTTAGCCGGCCTGCTGGCCGTGGTGCTGGTGCTGGGGCTGGCTCCGGCGGCCTTGGCCGCCGCGCCGGCCGAGGAGGAGGCCGCCCAGGTGCTGGCCGCCCTGGACATTATGGTGGGCGACGAGAGTGGTAACCTGAACCTGGGCGCCACCGTTACCAGGGCCGAGTTCACCAAGCTGGCGGTGGCCGCCTCCACCAGCCGGGACGCCGTAGGCGACACGGTGTCCGTCAAGCCCTACCCCGACGTGCCTCAGAGCCACTGGGCCGCTCCCTATATCAAGGCGGCGGTGGATCTGGGGCTGGTGCAGGGCGATCTGCACGGCAACTTCAACCCCGGCCGTTCCATTACGCTGGCCGAGGGCGTGACCATCGTCCTGCGCCTGCTGGGCTACCAGGACAGTGACTTCACCGGCGTCTGGCCCTCCGGCCAGATGGCCCAGTACCGGGCCCTCAAGCTCAACGAGGGCGTCACCGCCGGACAGGACAGCGCCATGACCCGCCGGGACGCCCTGTACCTGTTCTACAACCTGATGATCACCAAAAACAAGGAGGGCTCCTACTACCTGAACGTGCTGGAGCCCACCCTCAGCCTGGTGAATGCCGCCGGGGAGCTGGACCGGGTGGCCCTCATCAACTCCGCTATGGAGGGCCCCGTGGTGGCCGCCGCTGGCTGGCAGTCCAGCGTGCCCTTCGACGCCGGCAGCGCCACGGTCTACCGCAACGGCGCCAAGAGCAGCCTGGCCGCGGTGCAGAATCAGGACGTGGTGTACTGGTCGGAGTCCATGCATACCCTGTGGGCCTACTCCGACAAGATCACCGGCACCTATGAGGCGGCTTCTCCCTCGGTCACTAGCCCCACCTCCGTCACCGTGGCGGGCAAGAGCTACACCATTGAGACCACCTCCGCCGCCTATGCCCTCTCCGACCTGGGCGGCTACCAGATTGGCGACAGCGTGACCCTGCTGCTGGGCCGCAGCGGCGGCGTGGCGGCAGTGGGCGAGGCCGTGGCGGCCGACAACCTCATCTACGGCGTCGTCACCAAGGTGGAGAGCACCTCTTACGACGACGGAAAGGGCGGCACCTACAACGCCCGCACCGTCACCGTGGCCGGTACCGACGGCGGCTCCTACCGCTATCAGACCGACAATAAGAGCCTGGACGAGGGCGATCTGGTGCGGGTGAATACCGACGGCGACACCATCGAGGTCAAGCGCCTGACCACCTCCACCCTGACCGGCAAGATGAGCAACGACGGCACTAAGCTGGGCACCTACCCCCTGGCTGACGACGTGCAGATTCTGGACACCTACGAGAGCTGTACCCCCATCCGCATCTATCCCGACCGCCTGAAGGGCGTGAAGTTTGACGGCAATATGGTCCGCTTCTATGCCCTCAACGCCCAGGGGGAGATCAGCCATCTGATCCTCAACGACGTCACCGGCGACCTTCACCAGTACGGCGTCATTACCAGCGTGGAGGAATTGGATCTGGGCACCATGATGGGCATTTCCTCCTCCTATACCTACGACGTGGGCGGCCAGAAGCTCACCTTTGGCTCTACCAACGCCATCTACAATCTGAAGGTAGGTCCCTGCCAGATCAAAATGGAGGGCCCCAACGCCGTCGAGCGGCTGTATAACCTGTCCGAGCGCAAGCTGGACAGCGTCAGCGGCAGCACCGCCGTGGGCACCAACAACCAGAAGTACACTCTCTCAGACAATGTGGCGGTGTACGTCTATGAGGGCGGGGAGTATCAGCTCTCCAGCCTGGCCCGCATCAGCGGAGGGAACTACTCCCTCACCGGCTGGTACGACAAGGACGAGAGCGCCGGCGGGCGCATCCGCGTCATCATCGCCCGCTGACCAGCACAAAAATCAAACGGAACCGCCCCGGAGCAAATGGCTCCGGGGCGGCCTGTTTCTACAGCACCAGGGCCACGCACCAGCATACCGTAGCCCCCAGGGCGCCGGCGGCCACGTAGGCGGGGGCGGGGATATGCCGCCACAGGCGGCTCCAGCGGGAGTTGCGGCGGATATACCCGTCAGCCACCCGGCGGGCTTCCTGAAGCACATCGTCCGCCGTCACGCCTCTGCCGAAGGCGTCCTCCTTCAAAATAAAAATCGCCTGCTCAAAAAAGCGGGGGTCAGGCGCTTTGACCACGATGACCTGCCTGGACACACCTTTCACCAACCGGGACACATCCTTTCCTGTTTTCTTCCAGTATGGCCGCTTTTTAGAATACCTATTCCGGCGGCCGGAAAGAATTGCCGCTCATATCCGCCCGTTTGCCGCCGTACACTATTGCCAGGAATGGAGGCGAAGGCATGACGCAGAAGCGGCGGCTGGCGTGGGCGCTGGCCCTTTTGTTTGTGGTGAATATTGCGGTGATCTCCCTGGCCCAGCAGGCCGAGGCGGCCACCTACCGGCAGGGCTCCAGCGGTGAGCAGGTGCGGATCATCCAGACCAAGCTGAAAAATTGGGGCTACTATGACGGCGCGGTGGATGGCATCTACGGCAGTCAGACGGCCCAGGCGGTCAAATACTTTCAGCGGAAGAACGGCCTGACCGCCGATGGCATCGCCGGGCCGGCCACCCTCAAGGCGCTGGGAATGTCCTCTGGAGGCGGGGGGAGCAGCAGCCAGCAGAACAGCGCGGCGCTGCTGGCCAGGGTGATCTCTGCCGAGGCCCGGGGCGAGCCCTACAGCGGCCAGGTGGCGGTGGGGGCGGTGATCCTCAACCGGGTAGAGCACCCCTCCTTCCCCAACACCATTGCAGGGGTGGTGTACCAGCCGGGGGCCTTTACCTGCATGGTGGACGGGCAGTTCAACGAGCCGGTGGCCGACTCGGCCTACCGGGCGGCCCAGGACGCCCTCAACGGGGCCGATCCCAGCGGCGGAGCCATCTACTATTTTAACCCGGACACGGCCACCAGCGCGTGGATCTGGAGCCGCCCCCTCATCAAGACCATCGGCAAGCACCGCTTCTGCGCGTAATAAAAAGCAGCCCCCGGAGTGAACTCCGGGGGCTGCCGGGTTAAAATTCGATTTCCCTGCGGGCGGTTACGCCCCGGTCGTAGGGGTGCTTCTCTTTGACCATGTGGGTGATGTAGTCTGCCCGGCGCTCCAGCGCCTCCGGCAGACTGTGGCCGGTGAGCACAACCTCCAGGCCCGCGGGCCGCTCGTCCAGAAAGGCGCAGAGCTCCTCCTGGGGCAGGAAGCCCCGGAGGGCGTCGATCACTTCGTCCAGCACCAGCAGGCGGGCATCCTCCGCCCGGGCCAGGGCAACGGCCTCCTGGAACAGCTTCCGGCAGTTCCGGGCCACCACGGCCTTCTCCTCGTCGTTCATCTGGAAGGTAAATTTATGGATGCCCTTGCTGCGCAGGACGGTGAGGGTGGGAAACCGCTCCGCCGCAGTCAGCTCCCCGCAGGGGCTGCTTTTGAGGAACTGGGCGATCACCACCCGCCGCCCCCAGCCCGCACACCGGAAGGCCAGTCCGAAGGCCGCTGTGGTCTTACCCTTGCCGTCTCCATAATAGATCTGTACCAGGCCATTTTCTTCCGCCATGCCGCCACCTCATTTCGCTCAGATAAGATCAGTATAGCAGAATGGGGCATGGGGCGCAACGAAAAAAGCTGTCCCCGCGGCTGCGGGGACAGCTTTTTTGGAGAGGCTCAGAAGCGGTGCAGCTTACTTCTTGTGGGCCGCCATCCAGTCGCGGTTGTACTTGTGCTCGTTGACCATCAGCACCAGGAGCACGTTCACCAGGGCCACGCCGGCGAACACCAGGTAGGCCATGCGGATCTGGCCGCCGGTAATCTTCTGCACCACGCCGTTGACCAGGAAGCACAGGGCAGTGACTGCACCCTGGATGGGGAAGATGACACTGTTCACCTTGTCGAAACCCTGGCGGCCAAAGATGGAGGTGGGCAGGGAGGTGGTGAAGTTGGCGGAGCCGCCGATGCCCATGGCAATCATGAACAGGGACACGTAGACCAGCGGGGTCACGGAATCCACAGCGGTGAAGTTGAGCAGCAGGGCGATAGCATACCAGATACCGAACATGACCATGGTCTTCTTGGTGCCGATAGCGTCGTCAATGACGCCAACCAGCCAGGAGCCAACCACGCCGCCCAGGGCCAGAATGGTCATGACGTTCATAGCGGCCTGCTGAGAGAAGCCGAGCTGAGTGTTGCGGATAACCAACTGGCTCATGACGCCCACAGAGCAGATCTGGAAAAAGCCGGTGGTAATGGCCGCCAGCCAGAGCTCCTTGGTGGCCAGCAGTTTGCCGGTGGTCCACCCGCCGTCCCCCTCGACGGCGTCCTTGGTGTCATACTCCTTCTGGTAGATCTCGTCGGAGACGTTGTCGGGGTTGATGCCACGCTCCCAGGGCTCGTTGCGGATGAAGATCATACCCAGGATGCCCAGAACAATGGCGGCGATGCCGATGGGTACGATGCCGGTGGAAAAGTTCTCACCGATGTTGGTGGTGCCCGCCACGGTAGGGGCGATCAGAATGGCTACCAGCTGCACATAGAAAGCGGAGGCGAAGTTGTGGCCCATGGTGGTATAGCCCATGACCACGCCCTTCTTTTTGGGGAACCAGGAGGCCACCAGGGTGCCGCCCGCCACATAGCCGGCGGACATGATGCCGCCGTACACGAAGCACATGCAGACGGTGTAGATAACGATGCTGGGGGCGTTGCAGGCCAGGATGTAAGCGATGCCGGAGATGATACAGCAGATACCGGAGGTCATGCGCGCGCCGATCTTCCGGTTGACTTGGCCGGCAATGATGAAGAACACGACACCCACCAGACCGGCCAGGGAGTTCATGTTCATGATGTCGCCCTGCTCCAGCCCCAGGCGGTAGGCCACATTGGGGGCGGTGATGTTGGCGCCGTCGTTGCACATGCCGACGTACAGGAAGAACATCAGCAGGCAGTAGATGATGACGACCCAGCCCACGCCGAAGTCGACTACGGACTTGCGGTTATCTTTGGTTGGTTTTGCCATACGTTTCCCTCTTCTCTCTGTGATAGATTTTGCCGGAACACAGCCCGGCATCCTTTGCGGACTATAATTTAACGGTTTGCAGGCTATCTTTCAATCCCCACAATTCGGTAAGCAAATAACCAAAAAGTAAGTAGAAACAGTGTGGTAAGTGCGCAAATTTGTGCAATATAGCAAAAAGAGGTGGGGAAATTTTGGCGGAGTGTTCCATAAAGAATAGAGGTCAAAATACTGATATCGTCAGTTTCCACAACCTTATTGTTAAATATTTGTCATGTGGGATAAGGGTATAAATGGAAGAGCGCCGGAGGGCGGAGATTTCACAAAACGTTCACAGGCCTGTTATACTTTATCCAACTCTGAATGGGAAAAAGGTGGTATCTTATTTTTACAGCCAAGGTACCAGACAGGCAAGGCGATAGACCGGGAATGCGCGGGAGGAGAAATGCTATCCGGGGCGCGTTCGAATCACCGGCTTCCCTGCATACTGCTCCCCGGCTGTGGGGGCAGACAAACAACAACACGCCGCAGGCGTGAGAAGATAAAAAAACGCCTCCCGGAGCTGGTACCAGCTCCGGGAGGCGCTGTTGTCAGGTCTTACTTGCCAACGATCTCGGCAGTGTCCATGGCGATCATGAGCTCCTCATCGGTGGGGATGAGCAGCACCTTCACCTTGGAGTCGGCGGAGGAGATGACGGTCTCCTTGCCGCGGACGTTGTTGGCCTCGGCATCCATCTTTACTCCCATGAACTCCAGGCCGGAGGCCACGGCCATGCGGGTAGCGGCGTCGTTCTCACCCACACCGGCGGTAAACACGATGGCGTCCACCCCTCCCATGGCGGCAGCATAAGCGCCCACCAGCTTCTTAACACTGTACTGGAAGGCCTCCAGGGCCAGCTCAGCCCGCTGGTTGCCCTCCTTGGCGGCGTTCTCCAGGTCGCGGAAGTCGGAAGACACGCCGGAGATGCCCAGCACGCCGGACTTCTTGTTGAGGATGGTCATCATTTCCTTCATGTCGTAGCCGTGCTTGCCCATCAGGTACTCCAGGATGCCGGCGTCCAGATCACCGGCGCGGGTGCCCATGGGAACGCCGGCCAGGGGGGTGAAGCCCATGGAGGTGTCCACGCTCTTGCCGCCATCCACGGCGGCCACGGAGGAGCCGTTGCCCAGGTGGCAGGTGATGATTTTCAGCTCCTCAATGGGCTTGCCCAGCATGGCGGCAGCGCGGGCGGAGACATAGCGGTGGGAGGTGCCGTGGAAGCCGTAGCGGCGGACCTTGTCCTGCTCATAGAACTCATAGGGCAGGGCGTAGATATAGCTCTTGGCGGGCATGGTCTGGTGGAAAGCAGTGTCGAACACGCCCACCATGGGCACACCGGGCATGACCTTCTCGCAGGCCTTGATGCCGGTGATGTTGGCGGGATTGTGGAGGGGGGCCAGGGGGATGCACTCTTCCAGAGCGGCCATAACCTCGTCGGTAATGCGCACGGAGGAGGCGAACTTCTCGCCGCCGTGGACCACGCGGTGGCCCACCGCGTCGATCTCAGAGGCGCTCTTGATCACGCCGTGCCCGGCGTCCAGCAGGGCGTCCAGCACAGCCTGAATGGCCTCGGAGTGGGTGGGCATGGGGATCTCGAACTCATACTTGGCGTCCTTGGCGGGCACCTTGTGAGTCAGGCGGCCGTCGATGCCGATGCGCTCGCACAGCCCCTTGGCGAACACCTCACGGGTGGCGGGGTCCATGAGCTGATACTTGAGGGAGGAACTGCCTGCGTTGATGACCAGAACTTTCATGAAATCTTCTCTCCTTACGTTAAACTATGGCTTGTGAGCCGGATATTCCCGTAGTAGAATAAGAGCACATACATATTTTATTTTAGCCCCTTTTTTCCCAAAGGACAACCCATATTTTGCTTGAAAGAGAGAAAAATTTTACTCTTGCGTTTGGAGGTTCAGCCCATGGCCACAGCCGGAATCGTCGCAGAATACAACCCCTTCCACCGGGGACACGCCTGGCACATCGCCCGGACGCGGCGGACCCTGGGGGCGGACACGGCGGTGGTGTGCGTCATGAGCGGCCACTGGGTCCAGCGGGGGGAGTGCGCCCTCACGGACAAATGGAGCCGGGCGGCCCTGGCCCTCTCCGGCGGGGCGGATCTGGTGCTGGAGCTGCCCACCCCCTGGGCCATGGCCTCGGCGGAGGCTTTCGCCCGGGGGGCGGTGGGCCTGCTGGCCGCCACGGGGGTGGTGGACGTGCTCTCCTTCGGCAGTGAGACGGGGGAACTGGCGCCCCTGCGGGCGGCGGCGGCGGCTCTGGATGGTCCGGACTACCCGGAGCGGCTGCGGGCCGGGCTGACCCGTGGGCTGTCCTTCCCGGCGGCCCGGCAGGCGGCGGTGGGGGCCGACTGCCTGGCCAGCCCAAACGACAACCTGGGGGTGGAGTATCTGCGGGCCCTGCCCCCTGGCATGGAGGCCCTGACCATCCCTCGGCGGGGGGCGGCCCACGACGGCCCGGCGGCCGGGGGCTTCGCCTCCGCCTCGGAGCTGCGGGCCCTCCTCCGGGCCGGACGGGCGGCGGAGGCGGACCCCTATCTCACCGCTCCCTGGAGCGGGGAGGCGGCGTCCATGGCGCACATCGACCGGGCGGTGCTGGCCCGTCTGCGCACGATGGACGAGGTGGACTGGGCCGCCCTCCCCGACGGCGGGGCAGCGGAGGGCCTGCCCGCCCGGCTGGCGCGTTCCGCCCGGACGGCGGACAGCCTGGAGGACTTTTACGCCCGGGCCAAGACCAAGCGCTACCCTCACGCCCGGCTGCGGCGGCTGGCCCTGGCCGCTTTCCTGGGGCTGCGGGCGGCGGAGCGGCCCCCGGTGGCACCCTATGTACGGGTGCTGGGCCTCAGCGGCCGGGGGCGGGAGCTGCTGCGCCGCATGAAAGAGACCTGTGCCCTTCCGGTGGTGGTCAAGCCCGCCCAGGCCAGGGCTCTGGATGGGGACGCCCGCGCCCTCTTTGAGGCGGAGGCCCGCCGCACAGATCTGTTCGGCCTGTGCTTCCCCACAGCCCGGCCCTGCGGGCTGGAGTGGACTCGCAGCCCGGTGGTGAAGGAGCGTCAGGGCTGACGACGGCTCCGGCGCTGAAGCAGGAAGATCAAGAGGGCCGGAAGTGCCAGGAGAGTCAGAGGCAGAATGAGAAGGAAAAACGCGAAGGTGAACTGATAGGAGGTCAGCACGGCGTGAAGCCGGTCGGCCAGGGTGATGGAGAGGCGTGGATAGAGGGTGAAGGTGAGCTCCCCGTCGGGCAGGCCGCCGAAGTGGGCGGTGTAGCACCGCTCTTCCGCCTCACGAAGGGGGAGGGAGGAGCGGACGATGTAAGGTACAGGCTCCGGGGTGCGAATTATGATGTCCAGAGAGCCAAACTCCGCCCAGTGCCTGGCGGGGGAGAGCAGGTAGGTGAATTCCTGCGTCCAGTAGGTGGTGCCCTCCCGAAGACCGTAGCTGCTGCTGAGATAGGCTACTGCCACCTCACGGGTTCCCCAGGCGGGAAACTCCACCGTATAGGTCAGGGCAAAGCGGTCAACAGCCGCGTCCTCTGTCTCTACCTCTTGGATGGTGAAGGGGAGACTCTGGCCGTCGGCAGTGATGGAGGACACGGCACTGTCCACATCCACCAGAGAGTCCATATGTCCCCGGTGCTCTTCCAGGTAAAAGCTCATCTGGACGGAAAGGGGATTTTCTGTGGGATTCTCCATCTGATAGACGGCTTTCACATGGGCGGTCAGGCCATTTGAGTCTCCCGCTCCGCTGACATCAAAGGTGAGCTGCTCGGCGGTGACAGTGACAGGGCAGCCCTCGTCCACCGTCAGGGCGGAACCGCCCGTACCGCCCAGACGGGTAGGGGCCGAGTTGGCGGAGGCCGGTGTGAGCAGCACCACCAGCAGGGCCAGGGTGCAGGCTATGAGCCGATTCATATGAGACCTCCTTTTTTAATAACAAATAGTATCTATTCAATCAATTATAACAGAATATGGGGTGGGAAACCACCGCAGCCCGGTTACAAAAACGCGGCGGACGGCCTGAAGGCCGTCCGCCGCGCTGCTTTTTTATTGTATGTGAACGTGGTTGTGGATGTGCTCCGAACAGTAGCAGTAATAGCCGTTGCACTTGGAGCAGTAACGAAATTCCTCGTTGGGGTAGTCGGTGTCGGTCTTGCCGCAGACGGCGCACTTGTGGATATAGCCCTTCTGCTGCTGGGCCTGCTTGGTGGCCTTCTTGAAGTTGACGGTCTGGCGGGAGGTCTGGTATTTGACCCGGCCGAAGAGCTGGAGGAAATTGTCCCAGAAGAAGATAAAGTAGTTCAGAATGGCAACCAGGGGGATGATGACGCCGGGGAGGGCGGCCAGGCCGGAGGTAAAGACGCCAAAGAGGCTGCTGAGGACGCTCCAGCCGAACAGGGCGGCGTCGATCCACGCCAGCCACTTGATCTTGATGGGGATGATGAAGAAAAGAAGCACCTGCATGTTTGGATACAGGGTGGCGAAGGCAAAGAACAGGGAGAGGTTCACGTAGGTCATGCTGGCGGTGGTGAGAAGCGGGAGCAGATGGGAGGGATAGAGAGGGGCGGTGACCGCATAGAGCAGGAAACCGACCACCACGTTGAGCAGGATACCCAAGCCATAGAACACATTGAACTTAGCGGTACCCCACTCCCGCTCCAGCACTGAGCCGATCATATAGTAAAAGTAAAGAGAGACGGCCAGGAAGAAGAGGTTGCTGTCCAGCGGGACAAAGACAAAGGTGATGATGCGCCAGATCTGTCCGTGCAGAATGTAGTACGGCGAGAAGGCGAGCAGGGCGGACAGGGACACGCCGTAGCTGAACTGATCCATCAGCCAGACAAGTACATTGCCGACCACAATGACCAACATCAGGTTGGGTATGCCGAACCGGGGGTGCTTGTAGCAGAACCGGTCCAGCCAGCGTTGAATTGCACTCAAGTGAAGTTACCTCCCGTTGGGCGGAATGCCCGCCCCGTTGTGACGTACAAAGTAGTGTACCAGACGGCCGGGAAAAATTCCCGAATAAATTGTAAACATTTCGCCGCCGTTATTTCAGCAGCTTGCGGATTTTTTCCTTCATGGCCGGGGTGAGCACCTTGGCCGCCGCCCGGTAGGGCAGGGAGGGGAGGGCCAGAAAGCGCTTTTCCACCTCGGCGAAGGGCAGGGCAGCGAAGGCGGCAAAGAAGGCGGCCCGGCGGGGGTTGGCCTTCAGGGGGGAGGCCAGCCGGGGGTTGCCCGCCACCGCCTCGGCCAGGGGGCGCTCCACCTGGCCGAACCGGGGGGAGAGGGCATCGAACACAGCCTGCCCCCGGGCGGAGTTCACCAGCACCATGGAGACCCCCTTGTCCCGCTCCACCGGCAGGGCCAGCTTCTCGTCCAGGCCCCAGTAGTCGGCCAGGGTGAAGTCGGCGGGGCGGCTGGTGGAGGTGTACCGGCACCGGGCGCAGGCGGGGCGCAGGAAGAGCTGCATCCCGAAGCCCCGGCCATAGCCGGTGCGGTTGAAGTCCTCGGTATAGACGCTCCCATCGGCAAACTGAGCGGTGAACCAGGGGTGAGACCAGCCGTGGGACTTGTCCTTGAAGCGCACCGAGACAACCTTGGAGCCGCGGGCGGCCTCCAGGCCGTCCAGGTAAGCCCGGAAGACCGCCGGGGAGGGCACCCCGTGGCACACCAGATCACAGGTGAGCAGGTTGGGGTAGTCCTTCCCCAAGTAGCGTTTGAGCCCGTCCACCTGGCAGGGCACGCCGGAGAAGAGCACCGCCGTCCCCTCCTCCAGCAGCGCCTTGACCTGGGAAAAGCTACCGCCCAGATCGCTCTGGACGTACTTGGAGCCCCGCATGGGGGCCAGCTCGTCCACCGTGCGGGCGCACACGTGGCGGGCGGTCATGTCCTCGTCCAGCGCCGCGCCGAACACCGCGCCCCCTTGCTCCAGCACATGGCGGGCCAGCAGGGAGAAGAAGCCGCCCGAGGAGCTGGCTGTCCGCTCGGCCTCGTCGCGGTTCCAGACCGCGTGGGCCGCCGCCGGGGCGGGGCCGGGCACCGGGGGGTGGAGGATGGGGCAGGTCTGCTCGCACCTGTGGCACAGGATACACCGCTCCCCAATGACAGGCCGCAGGAAGCCTTCATGGTCGGGCTCCATGGCAATGGCGTTCACCGGGCAAACCGACGCACAGGCGGTGCAGCCGGTGCAGTCCTCCGCCCTGCACAGCACCGGACGGGGGGCGGCCTGGGGCTCCGGCTCTTTCGCGGGCAGGGGGGCGCCCTCGATGGCGGCCCCCAGATAGGACAGGGAGTCGGCCCGGGCGGCCGCCAGCTTCTCGTACACCGCGCCGTAGTCTATGGGGGCGTCCACCGGGGCGGTGGTGTCCAGGCCCAGGATGCGGTCGGCACAGCCCAGCCGGGAGAGCAGGCTGTAGATGCGGGAGAAGGTGGGCTCCGCCCGCTCCCTGGGGGACATGGAGGTGAAGAAGTCCTTCTGGAACTGGAGGGAGAAGGCCGCCCCGTGGAAGGAGTTGGTCACCACGGCGGAGGCGTGCCGGAACAGGCCCAAAAACTCCCGGGGGCCGGCGTCAAAGACCAGCTCGGCCGCCCCGTCGATCTTCCGCCGGGCCCCCGCGAGCTGCACGATGGGCCAACCGGTGCGCGCCGACAGGGCCAAAGCGTAGGGGACCGCCTCGCCGGGGTCGGAGACAAAGTAGCACAGGATATAGGGCCCCTGCCGTTTGGGGGCCGCAGCCAGCTCTCCCCAGTCCTCGCCGGTGAGGAGGAGGGTGGGGTCCAGCACCACCCGGGCGTCCCGCCCGGCAGCCTCCCGCAGCAGAACCTGCCCCCGCTTTTCCCGCACGGACAGGGCGGAGAAGGGAGTCAGAAAGCGGCGCAGCTCCTCCGCCTTGTCCTCCGGCAGCTCGGGCACGCCCAGGCTGGGGGCGTAGGCGATGCGGCGGCCCTCCCGGACGAAGCCCAGCAGGAAGGAGGGGTCAAACTGCTTGTCCTGGAAGATATAGGGGTTCCAGATCTGGTCGCTGCCCGCCACATACACGTCGTAAGCGGGCGGGTCGGCCCGGAGCTGCTCAAAGGCGGTGTACCGCCGGGGGGAGAGGGCCATCTCCTCGGCCACAAAGGCCTCGAAGCGCCGGAAGCGGCGCTGGAACGCCCCGTAGTGGAGGGCGGTATGGGCGTCGGAGGCCATGCCGCGCACGCCGCCGCTCTTTTTGAAAAGCTGGTTGGTGCGGGTGGTGTGGGGCAGGCGGTAGTCGATGATCTCGCAGTCGTGCCCCAGGGACTGGATGGCCCGCATGGTGGCAAGTGCCTGGAGCTGTGCCCCGTAGTGGTGGGCGAAATGAAAGGTGATGAGTCCGGTGCGCATGGCGCTCACTCCTAGAAAATCTGAGATGAAATCAGTTCAGTATATCCCGGAACTGCGGGGCTTGTCAACGCCGGCTGTTAGACACTCTTGCCATTGTGTCTGAAATTCCAACAGGAACCGCAGTTTTGTCTATGGCGTTGCGGCGATGGATGCATTATGATACAATTATAAAAATTGTCCGTGGGAAAGGAGCGTGCAGATTCATGAGCTTGCCGGCCAGACTCAGGGCCTTCGGCATCTCCAAGGCCCTGGACTACCTGGAGCGGGACCCGGACGCCAACCTTCCCAAGCTGATGGACTGGTTGGATAAATACACGGGGGAGCGGCTGGCCTCACCCTACCGGGAGCTGTTTCACAGGGCCATGAGTGACCCCGGCAACAACTGGCACCGCCTCATCAAGAGCATGTATACCGATATCGACAGCCGGGTGCTGAAAAAGATTTTTGAGAACTTTGTGATTCACGCCGGGCTGATGGACTGGCCCAGCCGCAACGCGGCGGGGGAACTGGGGAACGGCCGCGCCCCCTGGGCGGTGATCATCGACCCCTCCTTTCCCTGCGAGATGGGCTGCCGCGGCTGCGGCGCGTCCATCTACGGCGTGCGGCCCTATATGGAGTTCGACAGCCTGGACGAGGAGATTGAGGCCCGGAAGGGGCGGGGCTGTCATCTCTTTATCTTCAGCGGTGGCAACCCTCTGGCCCGGGAGCAGGAGACCATTGCCCTGTGCAACAAGCACACCGACTGCGTGTTCGCCGCTTTCACGCCGCCCCGGTTCATCACCGGCGAGCTGTGCGCGGATCTGCTGCGGGTGCGCAACCTGTTCCCCGCCATTCAGGTGGACGAGGACGGCGCCGACGCCACACGGGCCACGGCCCTGCTGCGGCGGTACAAGCTGCCCTTCGGCGTGGCCTGCCGCTGCACAGCGGAGAACGCAGAGCGGGTGGCCACCGAACTCTATTATGACCGGGTCATTGCCACCGGAGCCAAATTCTGCTGGTTTTTTACCTGCCCGGCCTACGGACCGGAGCAGCCGGCCAGCCTGGAGCAGCTGGAGGCCATTCACCGGCGTGTGCAGGAGTTCCGCAGGAGCAAGCCCCTTCTGACATTGGATTTCTGGGACGGACCCAGCCCCTCGGCGGCCGCCCCGCAAGGAGGAACAGCATGAGTATTGTAAAGGATCAGAACCTGGCCCCGGCCGGCCGCCGGAAGATCAACTGGGTGCGGGACTTCATGCCCGCCCTGGGCGGCATTGAGGCCCGCTTCGAGCAGGAGCAGCCCTTCGCCGGCCTGCGGGTGGCGGTGTCCGTCCACCTGGAGGCCAAGACCGCCAACCTGGGCTATGTGCTCGCCAAGGGCGGGGCGGAGGTGCGCCTCACCGGCTCCAACCCCCTGTCCACCCAGGACGACGTGGCCGCCGGACTGGCCGACATGGGCGTGGAGACCTTCGGCATTCACGGCGCCATGGGGGAGGAGTATGAGAACCTCCTCATCGAGACCCTCAAGTTCAAGCCCCACCTGATCGTGGACGACGGCGGCGATTTGATCCACCTGCTGGGCGGCAAGTGCGCCGACCTGGGCGAGCACCTCATCGGCGGCTGCGAGGAGACCACCACCGGCATCCTGCGCCTCAAGGCCCGGGAGCGGGAGGGCATCCTGCCCTGCCCCATGATGGCCGTCAACGACGCCAAGGCCAAGCACTACTATGACAATAAGTACGGCACCGGCCAGTCTGTTTGGGACGCCATCATGCACACCGCCAACCTGGTGGTGGCGGGCAAGACCGTGGTGGTGGCCGGGTACGGCTGGTGCGGCAAGGGGGTGGCCATGCGGGCCGCCGGCATGGGGGCCAGCGTCATCGTCACCGAGGTGGATCCCTTCAAGGCCCTGGACGCCACCATGAACGGCTTCCGGGTCATGCCCATGGACGAGGCCGCCAGGTACGGCGACATCTTCGTCACCGTCACCGGCTGCAAGGACGTCATCACCCCGAAGCACTTCGCGGTGATGAAGCACAACGCCATCCTCACCAACGCCGGCCACTTCGACTGCGAGGTGGACGTGGCGGGCCTGGCGGCCATGGCGGTCAAACGGGAGCTGCGCCGGGACAACATCGAGGGCTTCACCCTGCCCGACGGCCGGGTGCTCAACGTCATCGGCGAGGGGCGGCTGGTCAACCTGGCCGCCGGCAACGGCCACCCCGCCGAGATTATGGACATGTCCTTCTCCGTCCAGGCCCTGGCCCTGGAGTGGCTAGTCAAGCACCGGGACGGCCTGGAGAAGAAGGTCTACCAGGTGCCCGCCGAAATCGACGACGCCATCGGCCGGGTCAAGCTGGCCGCCATGGGCCTGTCCATCGACGCCCTCACCCCCGAGCAGGAGGAGTACCTCAACGGCTGGAAGGCGTGACGGCCTCTCCGCGCAGGGGGACAGCGTCCCCTGTGTAAATCCGGCGGCTTGCACAACGGCGCCCCCGCCGGCGCTATACAAAGCCCCTGTTTTGTCTATTGCATATCGGGAAAAAAGTCGATAGAATAGCTACAGTCAATTGAATATGCCTTATCGAGAGCGGTGGAGGGAACGGCCCGATGAAACCCGGCAACCTGCAATGCAAGGTGCCAAATCCGGCGAGGAAATCGAAAGATGAGGATGGATGAGCACCACGCGCTCCGCCATCCGGCGGGGCGCGTTTTTCGTGCCCGAGTGAGAAAGGAAGGAACTACATTATGGCAAAGCGTCTGTTTACCTCGGAGTCCGTCACCGAGGGACACCCCGACAAAGTCTGCGACCAGATCTCTGACGCCGTCCTGGACGACATTCTGGCCCACGACCCCACCGCCCACGTGGCCTGCGAGACCTTCACCACCACCGGTATTGTCACCGTGATGGGCGAGATCACCACCAAGCACTACACCGATATTCCCTCCATCGTCCGCCGCACGGTGGAGCGCATCGGCTACACCGATCCGGCCTACGGCTTCGACTACCGCTCCTGCGCGGTGATGACCGCCATCGACGAGCAGTCCCCCGACATCGCCATGGGCGTCAACCAGTCCTATGAGCACCAGGAGGGCGGCACCGACGCGGCCGATCTCATCGGCGCCGGCGACCAGGGCATGATGTTCGGCTACGCCTGCGACGAGACGGATGTGCTGATGCCCGCCCCCATCGACCTGGCCCACAAGCTGGCCCGCCAGCTCACCGACGTGCGCAAGAGCGGGAAGCTCTCCTGGCTGCGCCCCGACGGCAAGAGCCAGGTCACCGTGGAGTACGGCGACGACGGCAAGGTGCTCTCCTGCCCCGCCATCGTGGTGTCCACCCAGCACGACCCCGACATCGCCCTGAAGGACCTGCGGGAGGCCGTGGTGGAGGAGATCATCAAGCCCATCATCCCCGCCCATTACATCACCAAGGACACCAAGTTCTACGTCAACCCCACCGGCCGCTTTGTGGTGGGTGGACCCGTGGGCGACACCGGCCTGACCGGACGCAAGATCATCGTGGACACCTACGGCGGCTCCGCGGCCCACGGCGGCGGCTGCTTCTCCGGCAAGGACCCCACCAAGGTGGACCGCTCCGCCGCCTACATGGCCCGCTACATCGCCAAGAACCTGGTGGCCGCCGGTCTGTGCCGCAAGTGCCAGATTGAGCTGGCCTACGCCATCGGCGTGGCCCACCCCGTCTCCGTTCTGGTGGACACCTACGGCACCGGCGTGCTGGACGAGGAGAAGCTCTCCGCCATCGTCAACGAGTGCTTCGACATGCGCCCGGCCAAGATCATCGAGCACCTGAATCTCCGCCGCCCCATCTACGAGCAGACCGCCGCCTATGGCCACTTCGGCCGCACCGACGTGGATCTGCCCTGGGAGTACACCGACATGGTGGAGAAGCTCAAGAGCTATCTGTAAGCGCCGGCCGTCCCTGTGCATCATCTGTACGCCCGCCGCAGGTTCTGCCTGCGGCGGGCATTTTTATGCAACAGCAGGGTAGCCTGGCGCCGGGCCGCCGCATCTTTTCATGGCGCGCCCTGCGCGCATGAAGTTTTATACCGTTGACAAACGGGTGGGATCTGTTAAAATGAACGGTGTTCAGAATGGGGGCGTGTGTGCATGAATACTGTGGTCACCTCCCGGCAGGCGCTTCTGGCCGCCAGCCGGACGGTCGCCCGGCGGCAGGGCCTAGGCGGGCTGAGCATCCGCGCGGTGGCGGCCGAGGCCCGGGTCTCCGTGGGCTCGGTCTACAACTATTTTTCCGGCAAGACGGAGCTGCTGGCCGCAACAGTGGAGGAGATCTGGATGCAGATTCTGTCCGCGCCGGAGGGGGAGGCGCCCCGGGACGGCTTTGCGGCCTACGTCCACTGGCTGTTCCACCGCATTCAGAGCGGAGCCGGGGAATATCCGGGCTTTTTCCAGGGACATGCGGCGGGCTTCCTGCCCGAGGGGCGGAGCGCGGGCCGGCGAACCATGGCGGAGGCCCTCGGGCGCGTCCGCCAGACGCTGCTGGAGGCGCTGGAGGCGGACTGTGCAGTGCGGCCGTCCGCCTTTGATGCTTCCTTTTCCAGGGAGCAGCTTGCCGCTTTCGTGCTGGACAGCCTGCTGGGGCAGATGAGCCGGGGCGCGGACAACTGTGAGGGGCTGGAGCAGGTGCTCCGCAGGCTGCTCTACCGCTGAGACGGGCGCGGGAACCCGCGCCCTGTTTTGCACATAAAATGAACAATGTTCATAATGAGGAGGAACTTACCATGGTAAAAAAAGAAACATTGCTTTTGCTGGCGGGGCTGGTGTGGGGGGCGGCAGGCTTCAACATCCTGCGCATCGGGCTGCTGGCTTACCCCGGACATGTAACCCTGTGGAATCTGGCGCTCTCTGCGCTGGTCTTCGGGCTGTTTCAGGGCATGGTGTTCGGAAAGCTGGTTCAGCGGCACACCGCGCGCATACTGGGGTACGGCACGGAGCGGAAGTGGTTCTGGCAGTTTTTTGATGGGAAATCATTTTTGATCATGGTATTTATGATAGCCTTCGGCATCGGCCTTCGGGCCAGCGGACTGGCGCCGGAGGGCTTCATCGCCGTGTTCTACACCGGCCTGGGGGCCTCCCTGCTGACGGCGGGGCTCCGCTTTTTACTGGCAGTTTCCTGCGGGTAATTTTGAAACCCTGCCTTTACTTTTTTCCCTCATACTGCTATAATGGCAGAGAATTCAATGCACATGCAGTTGCGGCGGTGCCGCAGAACGGGGAAGCCGGTGGAACTCCGGCGCAGTCTTACCTCTACTGTAAGCGCGGACGAAGGTGCACAAGCCATTGGCCCAGCGGGGCTGAGAAGGCGCGCCGGAGGAGGAAGCGCAAGCCAGGAGACCCGCTGCAGAGTGGCAGTTGCGTAGCTCTGAGGTGGAGAGGTGCGGTGTACCCTGGGATTAGGGCCCTCCTCAACCGCGAGGAGGGCCTTTTTGCGTCGAAAGGGGGACACACATGGGGAAATTGGAGCTCTATATCCCGGTGGGGCGGGAGCGGCTGCGCTGCGGCTATACCACCGGCACCTGCGCGGCGGCTGCTGCCGCCGGGGCCGCCGCCCTGCTGCTGGAGGGGGTGGCGCTGCCCGCCGTGCACATCGACACCCCGGCGGGGGTGCGGGTGGAGGCGGAGCTGCTGAAGCACGCCGCCGGGGAAGGCTGGGCCGCCTGCGCGGTGCGCAAGGACGGCGGCGACGATCCCGACGTGACCGACGGGGCGCTCATCTGCGCCCGGGTGGAGCGGAGCACCGGGCCGGGGATCGCCATTGACGGCGGCGAGGGGGTGGGCCGGGTGACCCGGCCCGGTCTCGACCAGCCGGTGGGGGAGGCGGCCATCAACTCCACCCCCCGCCGCATGATCCACGAGCAGCTGGAGGCCGCCGCGGCCCGGGCGGGCTACGCCGGCGGGCTGCGGGCGGTGATCTCCGTCCCCACGGGGGAGGCCCTGGCGGGGCGCACCTTCAACCCACGGCTGGGCATTGAGGGGGGCATCTCCATCCTGGGCACCAGCGGCATCGTCCGCCCCATGAGCGAGGCCGCCCTGCTGGACTCCCTCTACCTGGAGATGGATCAGCAGAAGGCCGCCGGGGCACGGGACATTGTGGTCACCCCCGGCAACTACGGCGAGGCCTTCGCCCGGGAGAAGCTGGGCCTCAGCCTGGCCCGCTGGTGCACGTGCAGCAATTATATCGGCGCGGCCATCGACCACGCCGCCGGGGCGGGCTTCCGCTCCGTGCTGCTGGTGGGCCACCTGGGCAAGCTCATCAAGGTGTCCGCCGGGTGCATGAACACCCACTCCAAGGTGGCCGACGCCCGGCGGGAGACCCTGGCTGCCCACGCCGCCCTGGCGGGGGGAGACCGGGCGCTGGTAAAGGCCCTGTTCGACAGCCCCACCACCGACGCGGGGGTGGAGCTGCTGAGGGGGGCCGGCCTGCTGGAGCCGGTGATGGACTCCATCGCCGGGGAGCTGGACGCCCAGCTCAAGCGGCGGGCGGGGCCGGAGCTGGCCATCGAGGGCATTTTCTTCTCCAACCAGTACGGAATTTTAGGAAAGACACCCGGCGCGGAGGGCCTGCTGGCCCTCCACCGGGCATAGGAGGTTAAAACCATGGTACATTTTATCGGTGCGGGCCCCGGAGCGGAGGATCTGATCACGGTGCGGGGGGCGAAGCTGCTGGGGGAGGCCGACGTGATCATCTACGCCGGCTCCCTAGTCAACCCCGCCCTGCTGAGCTACAAAAAGGAGAGCTGCGCGGTGTACGACAGCGCGTCCATGACCCTGGAGCAGGTCATCGAGGTCATGAAGGACACCGAGGCCCGGGGCGGCATGACCGTCCGGCTCCACACCGGCGACCCCTCCCTCTACGGCGCCATCCGGGAGCAGATGGACGAGCTGGACAAGCTGGGCATCGGCTACGACGTGACCCCCGGCGTGTCCTCCTTCTCCGGCGCGGCCGCCGCCCTTTGCGCAGAGTATACACTCCCCGAGGTATCACAGTCGGTTATCATCACCCGCATGGCGGGCCGCACCCCCGTGCCCGAGGGGGAGGAGCTGCGCAAGATGGCCTCCCACGGCTGCACCATGGTGCTGTTCCTGTCCACCGGCCTGCTGGAGGATGTGGAACAGGAGCTGGCGGCGGGGGGCTATGCCCCCGACACCCCGGCGGCCATCGTCTACAAGGCTACCTGGCCGGAGCAGCGGGTGTACCGCTGCACCGTCTCCACCCTGGCCAGGACCGCCCGGGAGAACCGGGTCACCAAGACGGCGCTGATTACAATCGGTCATTTCCTGGGGGATGATTACGAGCGGTCAAAGCTCTACGACCCCACCTTTACCCACGAGTTCCGGGAGGCCAGCAAGTGACCACGGCGGTCATCGCCTTTACCCGCCGGGGGACGGCGCTGGGCCGCAGCCTGGCGGACGCCCTGGGAGGTAGCCTCCACGTCCCGGCCCGCTTCGCCCCCGAGGTAGGGGCGGAGGCCTATGCCTCCCTGGAGGGCTGGACGGCCTGGGCCTGGGCGCGGGCGGACGCCCTGGTATTTGTGGGGGCGGCGGGGATCGCCGTGCGGGCCATTGCCCCCCATGTGCGGGACAAGTTTTCCGACCCCGCCGTGGTCAGTGTGGACGAGGCGGGGCGGTTTGTGGTTCCCCTCCTCTCCGGCCACGTGGGGGGCGCCAACGAGCTGGCCCGGAGGGTGGCCGCCCTCACCGGCGGGCAGGCGGCGGTATCCACCGCCACCGATGTCAACGGCCTGTTCGCCGTGGACGTGTGGGCCCGGGAGCGGGGCATGGCCATCACGGACCGGGTTCTGGCCAAGGAGGTGTCCGCCGCCCTGCTGGAGGGAAGGCCGGTGGGCTTTGCCAGCGACTTCGGCCACCCCTGCCCGGAGGGCCTCACCGCAGGCCCGGCGGAGCTGGGGGTGTGGATCACCGACCGGACGGGGGAGGGGCCCTTCCCCCGCACCCTGCGTCTGGTGCCCCGGAGCCTGATTCTGGGCATCGGCTGCCGCCGGGGGACGCCGGAGGCCGCCATTGCGGCGGCGGCGGACGCCGCCCTGGCGGGCCTCGCCCCCGAGGCGGTGGCGGGCGTCGCCACCATCGATCTTAAGAAGGACGAGTCCGGCCTGCTGGCCTTCTGCGCCCGGCGGGGCCTGCCCCTGACCACCTACTCCGCGGAGGCGCTGGCGGCGGTGGAGGGGGACTTCACCCCCTCCGCCTTTGTGCGGGGGATCACCGGGGTGGACAACGTGTGCGAGCGGGCGGCGGCCGCCGCCGGCGGGCGGATTATCGTCCCCAAACAGGCAAACAACGGCGTCACCGCGGCGGTGGCGAGAAAGGATATGCTATGAAAGTAACGGTAATCGGGCTTGGCCCCGGCGGCGGCGCGGATCTCACCGGCCGCGCCCGGGCGGCCCTGGAGGCCTGCGACCTGATCGTGGGCTACACCGCCTACATCGATCTGGTGCGGGCGGATTTTCCCCAGAAGGAGACCCTGTCCACCGGCATGCGCCGGGAGGTAGACCGCTGCCGGGCGGCGGTGGAGGCCGCCCGCACCGGCAAGGACGTGGCGGTGGTGTGCTCCGGCGACTCCGGCGTGTACGGCATGGCGGGCCTCATCTACGAGGTGGCCCAGGAGTATGACCCCATCGAGATCGAGGTGGTGCCCGGCATCACCGCCGCCTGCGGCGGCGCGGCCGTGCTGGGCGCCCCCCTGACCCACGACTTCGCGGTGGTGTCCCTGTCCGATCTGCTCACCCCGTGGGAGAAGATTACGGCCCGGCTGACCGCCGCGGCCCAGGCGGACTTCGTGCTCTGCCTCTACAACCCCGCCAGCCACAGCCGGCCGGACTACCTCCAGCGGGCCTGCGACATCCTGCTCTCCGCCGGGAAGGACCCCGCCACCGTGTGCGGCACCGTCCGCAACATCGGCCGGGCGGGGGAGGAGGCAGCGCTCCTCACCCTGGGCGAGCTGCGGGACACCCAGGTGGACATGTTCACCACCGTGTTCGTCGGCAACAGCCAGACCAAGGTGATCGGCGGAAAGATGGTGACCCCCCGGGGCTATCTCCAGCGGGGGGAATAGGGAAATACGCCCGGCGAAGGCGGGCCTGAAACCAGCACAGGGGGAGGAAAGCGCATGAATAAGGTATTGCTGTTCGGCGGCACCGGAGAGGGCCGGGCGCTGGCGGAGTGGATGGTGGCCCGGGACATCCCCCACACCGTCTGCGTGGCCACCGAGTACGGCGAGACCCTCCTCCCGGCCGGGGCGGAGGCCCATGTGGGCCGGATGGACAGCGGGGAAATGGAGGCGCTCATGAGGGCCGGGGGATACTCCCTGGCGGTGGACGCCACCCACCCCTACGCCGTGGAGGTGACGGAGCACATCCGGGCCGCGGCGGAGGCGGCGGGCCTGCCCGTCCTCCGGCTGGTGCGGCAGCCCGACGGCGGGGAGCTTTGCCGCAGGGCAAAGGACATGGCCGGGGCGGCGGACATGCTGGAGCAGATGCCCGGTCATGTGCTGCTCACCACCGGCAGCAAGGAGCTCCACCACTTTGCCCGCCCCGGACTGGCAGAGCGGTGCTATCCCCGGGTGCTGCCCATGGCGGACTCCCTGGAGCGGTGCCTGACCCTGGGCTTTCCCCCAAAAAACATCATCTGCATGCAGGGGCCGTTCTCCAGGGAGCTGAACGTGGCCCTGCTGCGGCAGTATCACATTCAGACCCTGGTGACCAAGGACACCGGGGGGTACGGCGGCTTCCGGGAAAAGGCGGAGGCTGCCCGGGAGGCGGGCTGCGCCCTGCTGGTGGTGGAGCGCCCCCGCCGGGAGACCGGCCTGACCCTGGAGGAAATTCAGAAGAAGCTTATGGAGGAGGAGAACGCATGAAGGTCTATCTCATCGGCGTAGGCATGGGCAACCCGGCCACCCTGACCGGCCAGGCCCTGGAGGCCATCGGGGACAGCCCGGTGCTGGTGGGCGCCCCCCGCCTGCTGGAGCCCTGGGGGGCGGAGCACGACTGCGTCCCCCTCATCGCCGCGGCGGACATCGCCGCGTACGTGGACAAGGCCCCCCGGGGGCCGGTGGGGGTGCTCCTCTCCGGCGACACCGGATTTTACAGCGGGGCCAAGGGGCTGTGGCCCCTGCTGGGGAACCACGAGGTGATCACCATCCCCGGTATCTCCTCCCTGTCCTACTTCTGCGCCAGGCTCCAGACCACCTGGCAGGACGCCAGGCTGGTCAGCGCCCACGGCCGCAGCCACAACGCGGTGGGGGAGATCCAGCGCAGCGCCAAGGTCTTCGCCCTTACCGGCGGGGCCACCAAGGCGGAGGACATCTGCCGGGCCCTGGCCGAGCGGGGGCTGGGACAGGTGCGCGTCTCCGTGGGCGAGCGGCTGAGCTACGCCGACGAGCGCATCGTCACCGGCACGGCGGCGGAGCTGGCGGGGGAGACCTTTGCCGACCTCTCCGTCCTGCTGGCGGTCAACCCCGATCCGGTGGTGCGGCCGTGGAATGGCTCCGGCCTGCCCGACGGGGCCTTCCTCCGGGGGGACGTGCCCATGACCAAGGAGGAGGTGCGCGCGCTGGCCCTGTCCAAGCTGCGGCTGGAGGCGCACCATGTGGTGTGGGACGTGGGGGCGGGCACCGGCTCGGTGTCGGTGGAGTGCGCCCTCTCCTGTCCCGCCGGCCGGGTGTACGCCGTGGAGAAGAAGGAGGAGGCCCTGGCCCTGCTGGCGGAGAACAGGGCCCGCTTCCACGCCGCCAACCTGGAGGTGGTGGCGGGCACCGCGCCGGAGGCGCTGGAGGCCCTCTCCGCCCCCGACCGGGTCTTCCTGGGGGGCACCTCGGGCAGTCTGGAGGACATTTTGAACGTGATCTTCCGCAAGAACCCCGCCGCCCGGGTGGTGTGCACCGCCGTCACCCTGGAGACGGTGGGGGAGGCCGCCCGGTGCTTTGCCGGGCTGGAGGGGGCGGACATGGTGCAGGTGGCCGTCACCCGTACCCGGCCCGCCGGGCGCTACCACCTGATGGACGCCCAGAACCCGGTTTGGATCTTCTCCGGGGAGGGCCGGGCATGAGCGCGCCCCGTCTGCTCCTCTGCGCCCCCGCCAGCGGGGGCGGCAAGACCACCGTCACCTGCGCCCTTCTCCAGGCCCTGGTCAACCGGGGGGCCGGGCCGGTGGCCTTCAAGTGCGGCCCGGACTATATCGACCCCATGTTTCACAGCGAGATCATCGGGGCCAAAAGCCGCAACCTGGACCTCTTCTTCCTGGGCCGGGACACCGCCCGGTACCTGCTGGAGAAAAACAGCCGGGGCAGCGGCTTGGCCCTCATCGAGGGGGTCATGGGCTACTATGACGGCATCGGCCTGAGCGCCGACGCCAGCGCCTATGACCTGGCCCGGGCCACCGGCACCCCGGCGGTGCTGGTGCTGGACGGCCGGGGGCGGGCCCTCACCGCCGCCGCCGCGGTGAAGGGGATGAGGGATTTCCGGCCGGACAGCGGCATCCGGGGCGTGGTTCTCAACCGGGTGTCCCCCATGCTCTACCCCCGGCTCAAGGAGGCCATCGAGGGGGAGACCGGCGTAACCGTGTACGGCTATCTGCCCAATCTGCCCGGCTGCGCCCTGGAGAGCCGCCACCTGGGGCTGGTCACCGCCGCCGAGGTGGCGGGGCTGCGGGAGAAGCTCTCCGCCCTGGCCGCCCAGGCGGAGAAAAGCGTGGACATAGACGGCCTGCTGGCCCTGGCGGCCTCCGCCCCGGCCCTGGACGCCGCGGCGCCCGCCCTGCCGCCCCCGGTGGAGGGGCGGCCTCGCATCGCCGTGGCCCGGGACAAGGCGTTCTGCTTCTACTACGCCGACGGCCTGGAGCTGCTAGAGACGCTGGGGGCCGAGCTGGCGGAGTTCTCCCCACTGGCGGATGAGAGCCTGCCGGAGGGCGCCTGCGGCCTCTACCTGGGGGGCGGCTATCCGGAGCTGTTCGCCGGGGCCCTGGCGGCCAACGCCCCCATGCGGGAGGCGGTGCGCGCCGCCGTGGCGGGGGGGCTGCCCACCGTGGCCGAGTGCGGCGGGTTCCTCTACCTCAACCGGCTGCTCTCCGACGGAGAGGGCCGGGACTGGCCCATGGCGGGGGCGCTCCCCGGCCGGGCGGCCAACACCGGCAAGCTGGGCCGCTTCGGCTATGTGACCCTCACCGCGAAAAAGGACGGCCTGCTGGGCCGGGCGGGGACGCGCCTGCCCGCCCACGAGTTCCACTACTGGGACAGCGACGCGCCGGGGAGCGACTTCCGGGCGGACAAGCCCCAGAGCAGCCGGGGGTGGGACTGCGCGTTCCACACCCCCACCCTTTACGCCGGCTTTCCCCACTTCCACTTCTGGGCCGCGCCGGCGGCGGCCCGCAATTTTGTGGCGGCGGCCCGCCGCTATGTACAGGAGGCAGCGCTATGACACTGGATCAGGTGATTGCAGGAATTACCCCCGCCGATACGGCGGCCATGGAGCGGGCGAAGGCCCGGTGGGACTCCATCGCCAAGCCCCTGGGCAGCCTGGGGGCGCTGGAGGAGGCGGTCATCCGCATCGCCGGCATGACGGGCAGCGCCGACGTGGACATTTCCAAGCGGGCGGTGGTGGTCATGTGTGCCGACAACGGCGTGGTGGCCCAGGGGGTCACCCAGACCGGCCAGGAGGTCACCGCCATCGTGGCGGAGAACATGTCCACCGGCGACACCAGCGTGTGCGCCATGGCCCGCTCCGCCGGGGCGGAGGTGGTGCCCGTGGACATCGGTACGGCCGTCCCCCTCACCGGGGCGCGCATCGTGCAGCGGTGCGTCCGCCGGGGCACCGCCGACATGACCCGGGGCCCCGCCATGAGCCGGGAGGAGGCCGTGCAGGCCGTCCTGACCGGGGTGGAGACCGCCCGGGAGCTGTGCGCCGGGGGCGTGCACCTGCTGGCCACCGGGGAAATGGGTATCGGCAACACCACCACCTCCTCCGCCGTGGCCGCCGTGCTGCTGGGCCAGGAGCCGGTGGTGATGACCGGCCGGGGGGCCGGCCTGTCCGACGCGGGCCTGCAGAAGAAGATCCACGCCATCGAGACCGCCGTGGCGGTGAACCGGCCCGACCCCGCCGACGTGCTGGACGTGCTCCACAAGGTGGGCGGCCTGGATATCGCCGGGCTGGCCGGGGTGTTCCTAGGGGGCGCCCTGTGCCATACGCCGGTGCTGGTGGACGGGTTCATCTCCTCCGTGGCCGCCCTGGTGGCCGCCCGGCTGTGCCCGGCCTGTAAGGACTACATGCTGGGCTCCCACGCGTCGGAGGAGCCGGCCAGCCGGCTGGTGCTCTCTGAATTGGGCCTGCGCCCCTTCCTCTACGCCGGGATGCGTCTGGGCGAGGGCACTGGGGCCGTGGCCGTCATGCCCCTGCTGGACATGGGGCTGGCGGTCTACCGGGAGATGGCCACCTTTGAGGACACCAACATCGAGGCCTACCAGCCCTTAGGCTAGGGGGGATTGCACCCCCTAGATACGGCGGCTTCACACAGATTTTTATTTGAATTTGCCGCAAGTCGGCGAAACGCTGCGAGGCGGTAGGGCGGGGGCTTGCCCCCGCCGAAGGAGGTGCATCCATGCTGATACTGGTCTCCGGCGGCTCGGCCAGCGGGAAGTCGGAATTTGCCGAGGGGCTGGTCACCGCCTCCGGCCTGGAGACGCGGGCCTACCTGGCCACCATGCAGGTGTGGGACGCCGAGAGCGAGCGCCGGGTGGAGCGCCACCGCCGGATGCGGGCGGGCAAGGGGTTTGCCACCGTGGAGTGCCCGGTGAACCTGGCCGGGGCCGTCCTGCCGGCCGGATGCGCCGCCCTGCTGGAGGATCTCTCCAACCTGACCGCAAACGAGTTTTTCGGCCCCCAGGGGCGGGAGGGGGCCTTCGGCCGGGTGCTCTCCGGCGTGGAGCGGGCGGCGGAGCAGGCCGCCCTGCTGGTGGTGGTCACCAACGAGCTGTTCTCCGACGGAATGGACTACGACCCCGAGACCCTGGCCTACCTGGACGTGCTGGCCCGGCTGAACCGGGCGGTGGCCCGGCGGGCCGACCGGGTGTACGAGGTGGTCTGCGGCATCCCCATCGCCTGGAAAGGAGCAAACCCGTGAAATCCCTCATCATTGCCTTTGCCATGTACTCCAAGTTCCCCATGCCCCGGGTGGACTGGGAGAAAAAGGCCCTCTCCTGGGCCCTGTGCTGGTTCCCGCTGGTGGGGCTGGCCGTCGGGGCGGTGCTGTGGCTGTGGCTGGCCCTGGCCGGCTGGCTGGGGTTCGGCGCGGTCTTTACCGCCGCCCTGGCCCTGCTGCTCCCCATCGCCCTCAGCGGCGGCATCCATCTGGACGGCTTCTGCGACACCTGCGACGCCCTGTCCTCCCACCAGAGCCGGGAGCGGAAGCTGGAGATTCTGAAGGACTCCCACACCGGGGCCTTCGCCATCATCTGCTGTGGGCTGTACCTGCTGGTGTTCTTCGCCGCCTGGTGTGAGGCGGCGCCCGCGGGGGGGGCCGCCCTGGCGCTGGCCCTGGGGCCGGCCTTCTCCCGCAGCCTCTCCGGCCTCTTCGCCGTCACCCTCCCCAACGCCCGGGGCACCGGCCTGCTGGCCACCTTCACCGGCCCCATGGACGCGGTCAAGGCCCGGGGAGTGCTGGCGGCGTGGGCCGTCCTCACCGGAGGGGCCATGGTGGCCGCGGATGTGCGGACGGGTCTGGCCGCCCTAGCGGGAGCGGGTCTGGCGTGCGTCTACTATGTGGTGACCGCCCGGCGGCAGTTCGGCGGCGTCACCGGCGATCTGGCGGGGTTCTTCCTCCAGCTGTGCGAGCTGGGGATGGTGCTCTGCGCCGCGGTGGGGCAGAGGCTGGAGGTGCTGTTATGATTTTGATTATCGGCGGCGCGGGCCAGGGCAAGCTGGACTACGTGCTGCAAAAGACCGGGTACGGCCCCGCCCAGGTGGCCCGCACCCCGGAGGAGGCCCGGACACGGCCCGTCTTTGCCGGGCTGGAGGACTGGCCGGAGCTGGACGAGGCGGCGCTGCTGGAGGCCAACCCGGACGTGATTTTGATCTGCGACGAGGTGGGCTGCGGCGTAGTGCCGGTGGAGCCGGCCCAGCGGGCGCGCCGGGAGGCGGTGGGACGGCTTTGCTGCCGCTTGGCGGAGCGGGCAGAGCGGGTGGAGCGCATCTTCTGCGGCCTGCCCATGGTATTGAAAGGAGAAGGCCCATGGAACTGATTCTGATGCGCCACGGTACCACCCAGGGCAACCTGGAACGGCGCTTTATCGGCACGCTGGACGTGCCGCTGCTCCCCCAGGGGGAGGAGTTGGCCCGGCGGGTGGGCGCCACCCTGCCGGCGGTGGAGCACATCTACCGCAGCCCCCTCCAGCGCTGCCGCCGCACCGCCGAGCTGCTGTGGCCCGGCGTGGAGATGACGGTGGTGGATGAGCTGCGGGAGAGCGATTTCGGCCCCTTTGAGGGCAAGAACCACGAGGAGCTGAAGGACGACCCCCTCTATCAGGCGTGGCTGGGCATGGGGGACAGGCCCAACTTTGCCGCCATGCCGGTGGGGGAGAGCGCCCAGCAGGTCACCGACCGGGTGTCCATCGGCCTGGAAAAGACGGCGGCCGACGCCGCCCGCCGGGGCTTTGGCCGGGTGGGAGTGGTGTCCCACGGCGGGGCCCTCATGGCCCTGCTGGCCAAGTACGGCCGGCCGGAGCGGGACTACTACGGCTGGATGTGTCCCAACTGCGGCGGCTTCCGGGCGGAGCTGAATCCGGACACCCTGGAGCTGACCATTCTGGAGGAGTACAGGGGGGAGAAGGGGCTATGAGCTGGGGGGTATCCCACCTGCTGGCCCTGCTGACCGGCTTCTGCCTGGATCTCCTGCTGGGGGATCCCCACTGGGCGCCCCACCCGGTGCGGGCCGTCGGTGTGCTGATCGCCGCCCTGGAGAAGCTTCTGCGGCGGCTCTTTCCCAAGTCCCCCGGCGGCGAGCTGGCCGGCGGCGCGGCGCTGGTGGCGCTCACCATCGCCATTCCAACCGGCCTCACCGCCCTGCTGCTGTGGGGGTGCGGCCTGCTCAGCCCCTGGCTGGCTTTCGCGGCGGAGGCGCTGCTGTGCTATCAGCTGCTGGCCGCCAAGTCCCTGCGGGACGAGAGCGGCAAGGTGTACGAGGCCCTCAAGGCCGGAGACCTGCCCGGCGCGCGGCACGCCGTGTCCATGATTGTGGGGCGGGACACCGAGCGGCTGGACGAGGCCGGCGTGGCCAAGGCGGCGGTGGAGACCGTGGCGGAGAACGCCTCCGACGGGGTGATCGCCCCCCTCATCTTCCTGGCCCTGGGCGGCGCGCCCCTGGGTATGCTCTACAAGGCGGTCAACACCATGGACTCCATGGTGGGCTACAAAAATGACCGCTATCTCTACTTCGGCCGGGCGGCGGCGCGGCTGGACGACGCGCTCAACTTTCTCCCCGCCCGCATCGCCGGGGTGCTCATGTGCCTGGGCGGCGCGGCGGCGGGTTACGACGGGAAGAACGCCTGGCGGATCTTCCGGCGGGACCGGAAGAGGCACAAGTCCCCCAACTCCGCCCACACCGAGGCGGCCTGCGCCGGAGCGCTCCAGCTCCAGCTGGCGGGGCCCAACTACTACTTCGGCCAGCTGGTGGATAAACCCACCATCGGCGACGATCAGCGGCCGGTGGAGGCCCTGGACATCCTGCGGGCGGGCCGGATTCTCTACGCCACCGCCTTTTTTGCCCTGCTGCTCTTCTGCGGCGTGCCCCTGCTGATTCTGCTGTTCCCGTAACACCGGCCCGCCGCCCCACCCGTCCACCATCCTGACCAGAGAGAAGGGAATCACCATGACCCCATATACCCACGGCGGCGACGTGCTCACGGCGCGGGCCCGCTTCGGCGGCGACGTGCTGGACTGCTCGGCCAACCTGAACCCCCTGGGGATGCCCCCGGCGGTGCAGGCGGCCGCCGCGGCCGCCGCCGCAGACTCGGCCCGCTACCCCGACCCCCTGTGCCGCGCCCTCCGGGCGGCCATCGCCGCCCACGACGGGGTGGCGCCGGAGCAGGTGCTCTGCGGCGGCGGGGCGGCGGAGCTGATCTTCCGGCTGGCCTACGCCCTGCGGCCCCGGCGGGCGCTGGTCACCGCCCCGGCCTTCTCCGAGTACGAGGAGGCGCTGACGGCGGCTGGGTGCGCCGTGACGCGCCACCCCCTGCGCCGGGAGAACCGCTTTGACGTGGACGGCGGGCTGCTGGACGTCATCGCGCCGGGGGTGGAGCTGGTCTTCCTCTGCACCCCCAACAACCCCACCGGGCGGCTGGTGGACGGGGCGCTGCTGCGGGCGGCGGCGGAGCAATGCCGGGCCGTTGGGGCGGTGCTGGCGGTGGACGAGTGCTTTTTGCCCCTCTCCGACGGGGCGGGGCCGGGGCTGGCCCCCTGTCTGGCGGAGCACCCCAACCTGCTGCTCCTGCGGGCCTTCACCAAGAGCTACGCCATGGCGGGCCTGCGGCTGGGCTACGCCCTCTCCGCCAACGGCGGACTTCTGGAGCGGATGGCCGCCGCCGGCCCGCCCTGGAGCGTCTCCACCCCCGCCCAGGCGGCGGGGCTGGCCGCCCTGGAGCAGTGCTCCGACTGGCCGGAGAAGGCCCGGGCCCTGCTGGCGTCGGAGCGCCCCGCCCTGTCGGACGGCCTGACCGCCCTGGGGCTGGAGGTGGTGCCTGGACAGGCTAACTACCTGCTGTTCCGGGCGGCGGGCGCGGCCGATTTGAAGGAGCGGATGCTCATGCGGGGCGTGCTCATCCGCTCCTGCGCCAACTACCACGGCCTGGGGAACGACTGGTACCGGGTGTGTGTGGGACAGGCGGAACAAAACCGGCGGCTGCTGGCCGCCTTAAAGGAAGTGTTGTGATGGCCAACGCGATTATGATCCAGGGAACCGCCTCCAACGCGGGCAAGTCCCTGCTGGCGGCGGGGCTGTGCCGCATCTTTGCCCAGGACGGCTATAAGGTGGCCCCCTTCAAATCCCAGAACATGGCCCTCAACTCCGCCATCACCCCCGACGGCTTCGAGATGGGCCGGGCCCAGGTGGTGCAGTCTGAGGCGGCGGGGGTGGCCCCCGACGTGCGGATGAACCCCATCCTGCTCAAGCCCACCAGCCACGTGGGCTCCCAGGTGATCGTCAACGGCGTGCCCCGGGGCACCATGGCGGCGGGGGAGTACTTCCGCTATCGCAAGAGTCTCATCCCCGAGGTGATGGCGGCCTACGAGTCCCTGGCGGCGGAGTACGACATTATCGTCATCGAGGGGGCGGGCAGCCCGGCGGAGATCAACCTGCGGCAGGACGACATCGTGAACATGGGCATGGCCCGCCGGGCCAACGCCCCGGTGCTCCTGTGCGGCGACATCGACCGGGGGGGCGTGTTCGCCTCCCTCTACGGCACGGTGAAGCTGCTGGAGCCGGACGAGCAGGCGAGGATCAAGGGCCTGATTATCAACAAATTCCGGGGGGATGTGGATATCCTCCGCCCCGGCCTGGGGGAGCTGGAGCGGCTTTCCGGCAAGCCGGTGCTGGGAGTTGTCCCCATGCTGGACGTGGATGTGGACGACGAGGACTCCCTCTCCCACCGCCTGAGCGGCGGGGGAAGGGTGGGCCTGGTGGACATTGCGGTGGTGCGCCTGCCCCGCCTGTCCAACTTCACCGACTTCAACCCCCTGGAGCGGATGGAGGAGGTCACCCTCCGCTACGTCCGCAATCCCCGGGAGCTGGGGCACCCCGATCTGGTGCTCCTCCCCGGCACCAAGAACACCATGGACGATCTGCGCTGGCTGCGGGAGAGCGGCATGGAGGCCGCCGTGCTCAAGCATGCCTCGGCCGGCGGAGCGGTGATCGGCATCTGCGGCGGCTATCAGATGCTGGGGAATACCGTCTCCGACCCCGACGGGGTGGAGGGGGGCGGCTCCCTCCGGGGCCTGGGCCTGCTCCCCGCCGACACGGTGTTCCAGGGGGAGAAGACCCGCACCCGGGTGACGGGGGCCTTTCGCGCCCCGGAGGGGCTCTTCCGCTCCCTGGCCGGCGTGGCCTTCGAGGGCTACGAGATCCACATGGGCCGCACCGAGAGCGGGGCGGCCCCCCTGGCGGAGTTCACCACCCAGACCGGGGAGCGGCGCTCCGACGGCCTCAGCGCGGGCAACGTGTGGGGCTGCTACGTCCACGGCATCTTCGACAAGGCGGAGGCGGCCGCCGCCCTGGTGAACGCCCTGCTGGAGGCCAAGGGGCTGGAGCCGGGCGCGGCCAGCGTGGACTGGCAGGCGTACGCCCAGCAGCAGTACGACAAGCTGGCGGCCGGCCTGCGGGCCAGCCTGGACATGAAACGCATTTACCGGATTCTCAACGGGGAGGAATAGAGCCATGAAACACATTGAATTGCAGCGGGTGGCCCCCGCGGACATTGAGGCCCGGAGCATGGAGCTCATCGGCCAGGAGCTGGGGGAGCGGGTGTTCCCGGCGGAGCAGTTGCCCGTGGTCAAGCGGGTGATCCACACCACTGCGGACTTTGAGTACGCCGACAGTCTGGTCTTTTCCGCCGGGGCGGTGGAGGCGGGCGTCGCGGCCATACGGCAGGGCTGTACCATCGTCACCGACACCCAGATGGCCTTCTCCGGGGTGAACAAGCGGGTGCTGGAGAAATTCGGCGGCCGGGCGGTGTGCTTCATGTCCGACCCGGACGTGGCCGCCGAGGCCAAGGCGCGGGGGGAGACCCGGGCCACCGTGTCCATGGAGCGGGCCGCCCGGCTGGAGGGGCCGCTGGTGCTGGCCATCGGCAACGCCCCCACCGCCCTGGTGCGGGCCTGCGAGCTGATTGACGCGGGGGAGCTGAAGCCCGCCCTGGTCATCGGTGTGCCGGTGGGCTTCGTCAACGTGGTGGAGAGCAAGGAGCTGCTGCTCACCCTGGACGTACCCTATATCGTGGCCCGGGGGCGGAAGGGCGGCAGCAACGTGGCCGCCGCCATCTGCAACGCCATGCTCTATCAGGCCAGCAACAACGCGCGGGAATAACGGGAGGGACGCACGATGACAGAGAGAGCGGTTCTGGCGGTGTCCTTCGGCACCAGCCACCGGGACACCCTGGAGAAAAACATCGCGGCCATTGAGGCCGAGCTGGCCGCGGCCTTTCCGGAGCGGACGGTGCGCCGGGCCTTTACCAGCGGCATGATCCTCCGCAAGCTGGCGGGGGAGGGTACCCACATCGACAACGTACCCCAGGCGCTGGAGCGCCTGCTGGCCGAGGGCTGTACCGACGTGGTGGTGCAGCCCACCCACGTGATGAACGGGGAGGAGTACCACAAGCTGCTGGCCCAGGCGGAGCCGTACCGCGCCCGCTTTGCCCGCATGTCCTTCGGCCGCCCCCTGCTGACGGCGGCGGAGGACTACGCGGCCCTGGGCCGCGCCCTGATGGAGGCGCTGCCCGCCCAGCGGGCGGACACCGCCGTGCTCTATATGGGCCACGGCTCGGAGCACCAGGCCAATTCGGCCTATGCCCTGATGGAGTACGCCTTCCACGATCTGGGGCGGAAGGACGTGGTGATCGGCACGGTGGAGGGCTACCCCGGCTTTGGGGAGGCCCTGCGCCGTCTGAAGGAGCGGCCCCAGGTGCGGAGGGTGGAGCTGCGTCCCCTGATGACCGTGGCGGGGGATCACGCCAAGAACGATCTGGCGGGGGACGAGGAGGACTCCTGGCGGCGGCGTCTGGAGGCCGAGGGCTACGAGACGGTCTGCGTGCTCACCGGCCTGGGGGAGCACCCGGCGGTGCGGGCGCTGTTTGTGGAGCACGCCCGGCAGGCGGAGCAGCTCCAGGCGGAAGCCTGTTGATATAGATCCGGGGGCCGGAAACGGGAAGACGGGTGCAAATCCCGCGCAGTCCCGCTGCCGTAAGAGAACAGCCGGTGCGCACGGGCCACTGGGGCGACCCGGGAAGGCGCGCAGCGGCGGAGACGCTCAAGCCGGAAAACCGTGCCGGCTCCGAATTCACAGCCACCTACGAGCGATAGGAAAGGATGAAACACATGATGAATCAACGAAACACACGGCTTCTGCGCACGGCGGCGGTGCTCGTCGGCCTGCTGGGCGTGCTCACCATGAGCGCCTCGGCCATGCACATTGCCGAGGGCTACCTGCCGGTGGGCTGGGCCGCCGGCTGGGGCGTGGTATGCGTCCCCTTTGTGGTGGCGGGCTTCCTCTCCATCCAGAAGAAGGTCGCCCAGGCCCCCAAGGCCAAAATCCTGTTGGCGATGTGCGGAGCGTTCGCCTTTGTGCTCTCCGCGCTGAAAATCCCCTCCATAACCGGCTCCTGCTCCCACCCCACCGGCGTGGGGCTGGGCGCCATCCTGTTCGGGCCCATGACCATGGCGGTGCTGGGGCTGATCGTTTTGCTGTTCCAGGCCCTGTTGCTGGCCCATGGCGGCCTGACCACCCTGGGGGCCAACACCTTTTCCATGGCCATCGCCGGCCCCATCGTGTCCTGGGCGGTCTACAAGCTGCTGCGCAAGGCAAACGCCCCGGCGGCGGTGGCGGTCTTCGCCGCGGCCGCGCTGGGCGACCTGTTCACCTATGTGGTGACCTCGGTGCAGTTGGGCGTGGTCAACAGCGGCATTGGGAAATTCCTGATGGTGTTTGCCGTCACGCAGATCCCCCTGGCCATCGCCGAGGGCCTGCTGACCGTGGTGGTGTTCAACGTGCTGGAGAAGTACAGCCGGGAAGAGCTCCACGCCCTGTGCGTGCTGTAAGGAGGGAACCGGAATGAAAGTATGGCAGAAAAATCTGATCCTGATCGTGCTGGTGGTGCTGCTGGCGGCGCTGCCGCTGTGGCTGCTGCCCAACGCCGAGTTCGGCGGCGCGGACGGCCAGGCGGAGGAGGTGATCCTGGAGCTTCAGCCCGACTATGAGCCCTGGTTTGAGCCGATTCTGGAGCCGGCCAGCGGCGAGGTGGAGTCCCTCCTCTTCGCCCTCCAGGCCGCCATCGGCGCGGGCGTGGTGGGCTTCGTCCTGGGCCGCATCACCAAAAAGCCGGAAAAGAGGGATCAGGGCTGATGGGAACCGACCGCTACGCCTATCAATCGCGGCTGCGGCGAATCTCCCCCATGCCGAAGCTGCTTCTGACCGGCTCGGCGCTGGTGCTCTGCCTGCTCTGCGACAGCGTAACGGTCGGCCTGGTCACCCTGCTGGGGATGTGGGGGCTGGTTACCGCCCTGGGCGGACTCAGCCCCCGCGTCTTCCTGCGCTTTCTGTGCATCCCGATGGCCTTCCTGGCCGTCGGATGCGTGACGATCCTGATCAACAGCTACCCCCAGGGCGCGCCGGTGCTGCTGGCCGTGCCGGTGGGGGAGCGGCTGTGGGGCTTTGACGGGGCGGCGCTGCTCCGGGCCGGGCGGCTGTTCTGCAAGGCACTGGGGGCGGTGGGAGCCATGTACTTCCTGGCGCTGAACACCCCGATGACCGATGTGACCATGGCGCTGGAGCGGCTGCACGTGCCCCACCTGATGGTGGAGCTGATGGAACTGATCTACCGCTTTATCTTTGTCCTGACCGAGACCGCCTCCCGCATCCGCCTGGCCCAGGAGTCCCGGCTGGGCTATCAGGGGCTGCGCCGCTCCCTGTCCTCCCTGGGCACCCTGGCCTCCATGGTGTTTCTCCGGGCGTGGCGGAAGGCGGATCGGGTGTATACCGCCCTGGAGTCCCGCGGCTACAGCGGAAGCCTGGTCACCCTGTCCGGCGACTATGCGCGGGGGGCGTGGCTCTACCCGCTGACGGCGGCGGTGGCGGCGGTTCAGCTGGCGGCATGGTATTTCGAGAGGAGGGTGATGGGATGATGGAGGCCGCGATTGAGGCCAGAGAGCTGCGCTATATTTATGAGGACGGCACGGCGGCGCTGAAGGGCATTAACCTCCGGGCCGAACGGGGAAAGATCACGGGCATTCTGGGGGCCAACGGGGCGGGCAAGTCCACCCTGTTTCTGAACCTGAACGGCGTGCTCCAGCCGTCCGACGGGGAGATTCTGCTGGACGGCGTGCCGGTGAAGCGGGATCGGAAGGGGCTGACCGAGCTGCGCCGCCGGGTGGGCATTGTCTTCCAGGATCCGGACGACCAGCTCTTCTCCGCCGACGTGTACCGGGATATCTCCTTCGGTGCGGTCAACCTGGGCCTGCCCGAGGCGGAGGTGCGCCGCCGGGTGGAGGCAGCCATGGAGCGCACGGGGGTGTCCCACCTGCGGGACAAGCCCACCCACGCGCTCTCCTTCGGTCAGAAGAAGCGGGTGGCCATCGCCGGCGTGCTGGTCATGGAGCCGGAGGCGCTGATTCTGGATGAGCCCACCGCCGGACTGGATCCCCAGGGGGTGAGCGATCTGTTGGAGCTGCTGACCAGCCTGCGGGACAGCCAGGGCATGACCATTCTCATGGCCACCCACGACATGGACGTGGTGCCCCTGTGCTGCGACTACGCCTACCTGCTGGGCGGGGGAAGCGTGCTGGCCCAGGGAACGCCGGAGGAGCTGTTCACCAAGGCGGAGCTGCTGCGGGCCAACCACCTGCGCCTGCCCCGCATCGCCCATCTGATGGCGATTCTCCGCGACCGGGACGGCCTGGACGTGACCCCGGTGGGCACCATTGGGGCGGCCCGGCGGGAACTGCTGCGATTGTTGAAACAGGAGGAGTTATTGTGAAACGAGGCATTCTGTACGGCGTCGGGGTGGGCCCCGGCGATCCGGAACTGATTACCCGCAAGGCCCAGCGGATCATCGCCCAGGCGGCGGTGCTGGCGGTGCCTGACAAGGGCAGCGGGGAGAAGACCGCGCTGACCATCGCCGGAGAGCTGGCCGAGGGGAAGGAGATTCTCCTCTGCGACGCCCCCATGGTGCGGGACGAGGCCGCCCTGGACGCGGCCTATGAGGCCAACGCCGACCGGGTGTGCGCCCTGCTGGACGGGGGGAAGGACGTGGCCTTCCTCACCTTGGGCGATCCCACCGTCTACTCCACCTACCTCTACCTCCACCGCAAGGTGGTGGCCCGGGGGTATGAAGCGGAGATCATCCCCGGCGTGCCCTCCTTCTGCGCGGTGGCGGCCCGGCTGGGCGCCGCCCTGTGCGAGAAATCGGAGCGGCTGCTCATTGTCCCCGCCTCCCACAAGGACGTGGACGACTGCCTGGACGTGGACGCCAACCTGGTGTTCATGAAGGCGGGCCGGGAGATCGGCGCGCTGAAGGAGAAGCTGGCGGAGAAGGGCCTGCTGGAGCGGGCGTCCATGGTGGCCAACTGCGGCATGGAGGGGGAGGCGGTCTACCCCCGCTTCGCCGAGCTGACCGATGGCAGCGGCTACTTCTCCGTGGTGCTGGTGAAGAAGGGGGAAGAGGCTTGAACATCCGTATGACCGGCCTGGACTGGCGGAAGGCCCCCATCGGTCTGCGGGAAGCCCTCTCCTTCACCCGGAGCCGGGTGGTGGAGCTGGACCGGCTGCTCCGGGCGGCGGAGGGGGTGGAGGGCTGCGTGCTCCTGTCCACCTGCAACCGCACGGAGCTCTACCTCTCCTGCGCCTCCGGGGCGGAGCCGGAGCCGGGGGCGCTGCTGTGCGCGGCGGCGGGGCTGCCCTACGCCCCCTTCGCCGGGGCCTTCGTCACCTGCACGGGGGAGGAGGCCGCCCGGCACCTGATGGAGGTGGCCGGCGGCCTGCGCTCCCAGATCTGGGGGGAGGATCAGATCCTCACCCAGGTGAAGGGGGCGGCGGCCGCCGCCCGGGAGGCCGGCACGGCAGACGGGGTGCTGGAGATCCTGTTCCGCAACGCCGCCGCCGCAGGCAAGGAGATCAAGACCAAGGTGCCCCTCACCGGAGTGCCCCGCTCCGCGGCCCAGAGCGCGGTGGAGCGGCTGGCGCGGGACGCAGGGGGCCTGGAGGGCAAGCGGGCCCTGGTCATCGGCAACGGGGAGATGGGCCGCCTGTCCGCCGCTCTGCTCCACCGGCTGGGGTGCGCCGTCACCGTCACCCTGCGCACCTACCGCCACGGGGAGACCGTGGTGCCCGCCGGGTGCGCCGTGGCCCCCTATGAGGAGCGCTACGCCGCCATGAAGGGGGTGGACCTGCTCCTCTCCGCCACCACCAGCCCCCACTACACTATCTCCGCCCGGGAGCTGGCGGCGGTGGAGGACCACCCCCGCCTGCTGGCCGACCTGGCTATCCCCCGGGACATCGAGCCCGCCGTGGGGGAGCTGCCCGGCGTGACCCTCTACAACGTGGACTCCCTAGGGGTGGACACACGGCGGGAGGTGCCCGCCGCCGCCGCGGAGATCGTGGAGCGGCACCTGGAGCAGATGGCCCAGTGGGAGAACTACCGCTCCTGCCTGCCCGGCCTGGAGCGGGTGAAGCAGGCGGTGGCCGCCCGGGTACTGTCCACCGATCTGGACGGCCCGGAGGCCAGGGGCCTGGTGGAGCTGGCCGTGGGGCGGGCGGTGGACCTCCTCTCCGGCGCGCTCAAGGAGAACCTGACGCCGGAGGAGCTGGAGCGCTGCGCCCGCAAGATCGAGGTACATACCGCCGCCAAACCCAGGTGGCCCCTGCCGGAGCAGCGGCCCCTCCGCTTCCCACTGTTCGTCAATCTGGCCGGGGAGAAGGCGGTGGTCGTGGGCGGCGGGGCTGTCGCCTGCCGCCGGGCGGAGGTGCTCTCCCGCTTTGGCGCGGAGGTGACGGTAATCGCCCCCCGTTGTAAGAACCCGCCCCAGGGCATACAGTGGGAGGGGCGGCCCTATGCCCCCGGCGATCTGGCCGGGGCGGCCCTGGCAGTGGCCGCCACCGACGACCGCGCCGTCAACCGGGCGGTGGGGGAGGAGGCCAAGGTCCAGGGTATCCCGGTCAGCGTGGCCGACTGCCCGGAGGAGTGCACCTTCTTTTTCCCCGCCGTCTGTACCGGCGAGAATCTGGTGGCCGGGGTCATCGGCCGGGGCGACGACCACGCCCGCACCGCCCGGGCGGCCCGGGCCATCCGCAGCGCATTGGAGGGATTGGAATGAAGACCATACGTGTCGGCAGCCGGGAGAGCCGGCTGGCGGTGGTGCAGTCCGAGCTGGTGATGGACGCCATCCGCGCCGCCCACCCGGAGGTGGGGCTGGAGCTGGTGACCATGAAGACCACCGGCGACAAGATACTGGACCGCACCCTGGACAAGGTGGGAGGCAAGGGCCTCTTTGTCAAGGAGCTGGACGCCGCCCTGCTGGACGGCCGGGTGGATCTGACCGTCCACAGCTGTAAGGATCTCCCCATGGAGGAGGACCCCCGCATCCCCCTGGCGGGCTTCTCACGCCGGGAGGACCCCCGGGACGTGCTGGTGCTGCCCCAGGGGGCGGAGGAGCTGGACCCCTCCAGGCCCATCGGCTGCGCCTCCGCCCGGCGGGCGGTGCAGCTGCGGGCGCTGTTTCCCGGCGTGGCGGTGGCCCCGGTGCGGGGCAACGTGCTCACCCGCCTGCGCAAACTGGACGAGGGACAGTTCTCCGCCCTGGTGCTGGCCGCCGCCGGCCTCAAGCGGCTGGGGCTGGAGGAGCGCATCACCCGGTACTTCACGGTGGAAGAGCTGCTCCCCGCGGCGGGTCAGGGCATTTTGGCCCTCCAGACCCGGGCGGGGGAGGAGCTGTCCTGCCTGGACGGCGTACTGGACGCCGACGGAACCGACTGCGCCCGGACCGAGCGTGCCTTTGTCCGCGCCCTGGACGGGGGCTGCTCCGCTCCCACCGCGGCCCACGCCCGGCTGGAGGGCGATACCGTGACCATAGACGGACTGTATGTAACCGACGCGGGCGAAGTGCGGCGGGGGCGGCTCAGCGGCCCCCGCGCCCAGGGGGAGGCCCTGGGTGAGGCGCTGGCCCGCAGGCTGAAGGAGGGCGGAACATGCCTGGAAAAGTGACACTGGTGGGCGCCGGCCCCGGCGACCCCGGCCTGCTGACCCGCAAGGGGCTGGAGGCCCTGGAGAGGGCCGATGTGGTGGTGTACGACCGCCTGGTCAGCCCCGCCATTCTGGCCCTTATGCCCGAGGGGGCGGTGAAGATCAACGTGGGCAAAGAGGCGTCCCGCCACCCCGTGCCCCAGGAGCAGATCAACCGGATTCTGCTGGAGCAGGCCCAGCAGGGCCACAACGTGGTGCGCCTCAAGGGGGGCGACCCCTTCCTGTTCGGTCGGGGAGGGGAGGAGCTGGAGCTGCTGGCGGAGCACCGCATCCCCTTCGAGGAGGTACCCGGCATCACCTCCGCCATCGCGGCCCCGGCCTACGGCGGCATCCCGGTGACCCACCGGGACTGCTGCTCCTCCCTGCACATCGTCACCGGACACCAGCGGGCGGGGAAGGAGCTGGCCATCGACTTCGAGGCCCTGGTGCGCACCGGGGGCACCCTGGTCTTCCTCATGGGCGTGTCCGCCCTGCCCACCATCTGCGCCGGGCTGCTGGACGCGGGGATGGCCCCGGACACCCCCGCCGCCGTGGTGGAGCGGGGCACCACCCCCGCCCAGCGGCGGGTGAGCGCGTCCCTGGCGGAGCTGCCCCGGGCGGCGGAAGCGGCCGCCGTCCAGAGCCCCGCCGTCATTGTGGTGGGGGGCGTGTGCGCCCTGGCCGACCAGTTCGACTGGTTCGACCACCTCCCCCTCAAGGGGAAGCGCGTGGTGGTCACCCGGCCCCGGGAGCGGGCCGGCACCCTGTCGGCCCGCCTGCGGGCGCTGGGGGCCGACGTGTGGGAGTACCCCTGCATCGCCACCGTGCCCATCACCCCCTGCCCCGCTGCGGACGGGGCGCTGGAGCGGCTGTCCGGCTATGAGTGGCTGGCCCTCACCAGCCCCGCCGGAGTGGACGCGGTGTGGGCCTGCCTGGAGGGGAAGGGCCTGGACGCCCGCGCCCTGGGCGGCCTGAAGCTGGCCGCCATCGGCCCCGGCACCGCCAAGGCCCTGGCCGGCCACGGCCTGCGGGCCGACTATATACCCGAGGTCTACGACGCGGCCCACCTGGGGGCTGGCCTGCCCGCCCGGGGCCGGGCGCTCATTCTCCGGGCGGAGATGGGCTCCCCCGCCTTGACAGAGGCCCTGAAGGGGCGTAACATTGGGTATGACGACGTGGCCTGCTACCGCACCGTGTACGAGAACCCCCGCTCCGACGAGCTGCGGGCGGCGGTGGAGTCCGGCGCGGCGGGGATCGTCACCTTCACCAGCGCCTCCACGGTCAAGGGGTTTGTCGCCTCCGTGGGGGAGGACGCGGACTTCTCCCGCATGGTGGGGGCCTGTATCGGGGCGCAGACCGCTGCCGAGGCCCGGAAGCACGGCATCCCCGCGGCGGTGGCCCGGGAGGCCACCATGGACGCCCTGGTGGAATTGATTACCGCCCTGCGGGATTGAGAAAGGAAGCACATATATGGAACTCATTCAACGCCCCCGCCGCCTGCGGGGAAGCGACGCGGTGCGCCGCCTGTGCCGGGAGACCCGCCTGTCCCCCGACAGCCTGATCTACCCCATCTTCGTGGACGAGACCCTCCGCGGTAAGCGGCCCATCGAGGCCCTGCCCGGCCAGTTCCACTACGGCCTGGACGCGGTGTGCGAGGCGGTGTCCGACTGCCTGGCCGCCGGGGTGACCCACTGCATCCTCTTCGGCCTGCCCCGTGAGAAGGACGCCGTGGGCTCCTCCGCCTGGGCAAAGCACGGCGTGGTGCAGGAGGCCATCCGGGCCATCAAGGCCAAATACCCGGATTTCTATGTGATCACCGACGTGTGCATGTGCGAGTATACCGACCACGGCCACTGCGGCATCCTCTGCGGCCAGAGCGTGGACAACGACAAGACCCTGGAGGTGCTGGCCAAGACCGCCCTCTCCCATGTGGAGGCGGGGGCGGACATGGTGGCCCCCTCCGACATGATGGACGGCCGGGTAGCCGCCATTCGGGCCGTCCTGGACGAGCACGGCTATGAGACCACCCCCATCATGGCCTACTCCGCCAAGTACGCCTCCGCGTTCTACGGCCCCTTCCGGGCGGCGGCCGGCTCCACCCCCTCCTTCGGCGACCGGAAGGGGTACCAGATGGATCCCCATAACCGCAAGGAGGCCCTCAAGGAGTGCGCCCTGGACGAGGCGGAAGGGGCGGATATCCTCATGGTCAAGCCCGCCCTGAGCTATCTGGACGTGATCCGTGAGTGCTCCGACGCCTTTGATCTGCCCATGTGCGCCTACTCCGTCTCCGGCGAGTACGCCATGATCAAGGCAGCCGGGGCGGCGGGGCTGGTGGACGAGTACCGCATCATGTGCGAGAGCGCCCTGTCCGTGTTCCGGGCCGGGGCCAATATGCTCATCACCTACTACGCCAAGGAGCTGGCCCAGGCCATACAGAAGGGGGACATCGGCTGATGGATATCTCGGAACAGCTCTTTGAGCGGGCCAAGCGGGTGCTCCCCGGCGGGGTCAACTCCCCAGTGCGGGCCTACCGGGCCGTGGGCATGGCCCCCCGCTTCATCACGCGGGCCGACGGGGCCTATATCTACGACGAGGACGGGAAGCGGTACATCGACTACGTCTGCTCCTGGGGCCCCATGATCCTGGGTCACAACCACCCGGTGATCCGGGAGGCGGTGGAGCGGGCGGTAAAGGACGGCCTGTCCTTCGGCGCCCCCACCCGCCGGGAGGTGGACATCGCCGAGCGGATGATCAGCATGGTGCCCAACATTGAGATGGTGCGCATGGTGAATTCCGGCACCGAGGCGGTCATGTCCGCCCTCCGGCTGGCCCGGGGGGCCACCGGCCGGGACAAGCTCATCAAGTTCGAGGGCTGCTACCACGGCCACTCCGACTGTATGCTGGTCAACGCCGGCTCCTCCGCCCTGGCGGGGGGCCACCCCAGCAGCGCCGGCGTGCCGGTGGGGGCGGCCAGGGACACCCTCACCGCCCAGTTCAACGATTTGGCCAGCGTGGAGGCCCTGCTGGAGCAGAACCCCGGCCAGGTGGCGGCGGTGATCGTGGAGCCGGTGGCCGCCAACATGGGCGTGGTGGGCCCCGCCCCCGGCTTCCTGGAGGGCCTGCGGGCTCTGTGCGACAAGCACGGCGCCCTGCTGATCTTTGACGAGGTGATCACCGGCTTCCGTCTGGCCCCCGGCGGCGCCCAGGAGTACTTCGGCGTGCGGGCCGATCTGGTCACCTTCGGAAAGATCATCGGCGGCGGCATGCCGGTGGGCGCCTACTGTGGCAGCCGGGCGCTGCTGGAGCAGGTGGCCCCCTGCGGCCCGGTGTACCAGGCGGGTACCCTCAGCGGCAATCCGGTGGCCATGGCTGCCGGCCTGGCCCAGCTCACCTACCTGCGGGAGCATCCCGAAGTGTACGAGCACATCAACGCCAGGGGCGCGGCTCTGGCGGAGGGGCTGCGGGAACTGGTGAAGCGCACCGGCGCGCCGGTGGTCATCAACCAGCTCGGCTCCCTGCTGGCTCCCTTCTTCACCCCCACGGCGGTGACCACCTTCACCGACGCCAAGGGCAGCGACGTGGCCAAGTACGCCCGCTATTTCCAGGGGATGCTGGAGCGGGGCGTGGCCCTGGCCCCCGCCCAGTTCGAGGCCATGTTCGTCTCCGAGGCTCACACCCAGGCGGAGCTGGACGCCACCCTGGCCGCGGCGGAGGCCGTGTTCCAGACGCTCTGAGCCAAAACCAAAGCGGCCCCCGGAACCCTTTGGGTTCCGGGGGCCGTTCTGCGTTCAGCCTTCGATTTTGTCCACCCGCCGCTGGTGGCGGCCGCCCTCAAACGGGGTGTTGAGGAAGGCCTCCACAATGCAGTCGGCCATATTGTTCCCAATCAGTCCGCCGCCCATGGCCAGCATGTTGGCGTCGTTGTGCCGCCGGGTCATCTCGGCGGAGAGGGGCTCGCTGCACAGGGCGCAGCGGATGCCCTTCACCTTGTTGGCGGCGATGGAGATGCCGATGCCCGTGGTGCAGATAACGATACCCCGGTCGCACGCGCCGGAGGCCACCGCCTCCGCAGCCGCCCGGCCGAAGTCGGGGTAGTCGCAGCTCTCTGCGGTGTAGCAGCCGAAGTCCTGATACTCCAGGCCGCGGGCGTCCAGGTACTCCATGACGTGGCGCTTGAGGGCGAGCCCTCCGTGGTCGGAACCCAATGCGATCATATATATTTCCTCCTTATCCGAGTGTGTGAAATACGGGCTGGTGCTTTTCATAGGTGCAGACGCGGCGGAAGCCGCACTCCCGCAGCAGCGCGCAGGCCGCCCGGACTCCCTTGCCCACGTCCGCCGGGGTGTGGGCGTCGGAGCCAACGGTGACGAGCTCGCCGCCGCAGTCCCGGTAGAGGGCCAGGATGGGCCGCCACTCCTCCAGGGTGCGCCCCCGGCAGGTGTTGACCTCCATGCCCCTGCCCTTCTCCACAGCCGTGCGCAGGATGGCCCGGATGGCGTCCTGGTAGCGGTTCAGGGTGACGGGGGCCTGCATATAGCGCAGGGGGTAGATGAGGTGGGCCAGCACGTCGTAAAAATCTGTGGCGGCCAGCAGAGCCAGGGAGGCAAAGTAGTCGTCCAGGGCATCATAGCAGGCCTGGACGGTGGAGAAATCCAGGAAGAACAGGTCGGTGCCGCCCCTTTCCGGCGAGAGGTTGTGGACCGAGCCCAGGATGAAGTCGGCCTCCGGGCGGGCACAGATGGCCGCAGCGGCGGCCGGATTCAGATGGGGCATGCCCAGCTCCAGGCCCAGCTTGAGGGTGAGACGCTCCCCGGCGGCGGGGAGGGCCTGCTGATGCTGGGCCACGGCGGGGGCCCAGTCGTAGCCCTCCGCCGGAACCCCATTTTCGTCGAGGAAGTCGAAGTGGTCGGTGACGCACAGTTCATCCAGGCCCGCGTCTGCCGCCGCCTCTGCCAGCTCGGACAGGGGGGCGTGGGCATCAAAGGAGAGCCGGCTGTGGGTGTGATAGTCGGACAGATACATACAAATTACCTCACAAGTGCCGCTGGGCGGGGGATTAGAAGGGCCAGGAGGGGAGCCACCGCAGCAGGCAGGTCCCATACCAGGAGGGGATCTGGATGCCCACCAGCACGGGATAGAACAGGGCGTAGAGGGCCGCGGCCCCCGCCGTGATGGCGTACATGGCGGGCTTCCAGGCGATGAGCTCCTCCTGTTCGGACAGGCTGTAAAACACATAGCACAGGGCCAGAATGAGAAACAGCACCGAGGGGAAGTAGTGATAGGCGAAGGTGATGCGGCCGATGAAGAACCAGGGCACCAGCTGGGCCAGGTAGCCGATGACGATGAACAGGGCCTTGGCACACCGCCGCCGCACCGCCTGCGCGGCGCAGGCGAGGACGGCCAGCAGGCCGCCCCAACACACCACCGGGTTGACAAAGGCGGCGAAGCGGGTGGTGTACCCCGGCACCGAGTTGTCCATATAGTAGAGGATGGGCCGGATGTCAAAGAGCCACTGATACCAGCGGGAGGAGTAGGGGTGGGTATCGGTGACGCCGCTGTGGTAGGAGAGCATATACCTCTGGTTTTCCCACATGGCGCCGACGAGGCCGGTGAGGCTGCTGTCTCCCTCCGCCCAGGCGTAGGGGAGATAGGACAGGGTATAGATGGCCGCCGGGATCAGGGCGAACACCAGCACCGAGAAGGCGAGAATCTGGAAGGCCCACTTCAGCCGCCCGGGCTGCCGCGCCCCCGTCTCCCCGTCCGCCGGCCAGTCCCGCAGCTTTTGGTACAGGCCGATGAAGTAGAGTACCACCAGCCCGGTGCAGCCGTAGATCACCGTCCACTTGGAGGCCGCGCCGATGCCCCAGAACAGCCCCGACAGGAACAGGGGCAGGGCGCATTTGCGGAAGGGGGCGCCCGCCGGGAGGGTGAGGTAGCGGTACATGAAATAATACATCAGAAGGATGAAGAAGAAGGCGTAGGTGTCGATGGTGGCAAGCCGGGTCTGGGTCAGGTGCATGAAGTCGGCGGCCAGCAGCACGGTGCCGCAGGTGGCGATGGAGGTGCGGCCGAACAGGTTCTTGAGGAACACATACAGCAGGGGGAGCATCCCCACGCCGAACAGGGTGCCCATGAACCGCCAGCCGAAGGGGGTCATGCCGAACAGGCGGATACCGACGCCCATGATCAGCTTGCCCAGGGGCGGGTGGGAGATCTCATAGGGTTCAATGCCCCGGATGTGCTCCCAGGCGGTGCGGGGGTGGTAGATCTCGTCAAAGTAGGCCGAGTCGTAATAGGTGGTCTTTTCGGGCACCGTCTCCTGCTCGTCGAAGAGGGGGCTGGCCGAGGCGGACAGATTCACCCGGTTCCCCTCCAGATCGAACAGGGCCACCTCTCCCAGCTCCAGCAGGCCCTTATTGGCCTGGCCGGTGATGCGCAGGTATCGGATATACTGGGGGTTTTCGAAGGTGAGTTCATTCCACTTGAAGAGCTGATTGTAGTTCTGGGTCATGGCGTAGCTCTCGCCGTAGCCCTCCGGGTCGGCCCAGTAGTAAACGGTCTCCTCACTGCCCGTTTCATCGGTCTCCGTCCGGCTCCAGAGGGTGAGCCACTGGGTGCCGTCGGCGGAGATCTCCACCTGGTATTTGCCGGTGCCCAGGTTGGGGTAGTACCACAGCCTGGACACCTGGACGCTCTCCGGCAGGGAGAAGGTGGCCGATTCCCCGTCCCCGAAGTCCCAGGCGCTCTGGGGCGCCTGGAGGGAGCCCAAGTGGGCGAAGGCGGTGACGGCGTAAATACAGGTGATGAGCAGGATGGGAATGGCATCCCGGCGCGCCAGGGGATGGCACCGCCCGGCAAAGGTGAAGCGGCGCTTCGGCTGCGGCGCGGGGGCGAGCTGCTGGGCCAGGGGAGAGCGCTGGGTGCGCCAGTACCAGCAGAAGAAGCCCAGCAGCGCCAGCAGGGTGAGGACGGGAAAGAGTATGACAATATAACGAATGGGGCCCACGGGGGCGGTCACCTCCTGTGTAAGACTAGAGGACGGGCATTAGCCCGTCCTCTAGTTTATTTCTTTTTCTTCTTTTTGTCAAAGAAAGATTTTACGCCCTCCATGGGACCGGGCGAAAGCTCGCCCATGGCTTCGCCATAGGCACGCAGCGCCTCCTTCTGTTCGTGGGTCAGGCCGGTGGGCACCTGTACGTTCACGGTGACGTACTGGTCGCCCCGGCCCCGGCCGTTGACGCTGGGAATGCCCTTGCCCCGCAGGCGGAAGGTGGTGCCGGGCTGGGTGCCCGCCGGCAGGCTCCACTTCACCTTGCCGTCGATGGTGGGAATCTCCAACTCCGCCCCCAGCGTGGCCTGGAGGAAGGTGACGGGGTGCTCCAGATAGACCGACGTGCCGTCCCGCTTGAAGAATTCGTGGGGGCGGACGGTGACGCTGATGAGCAGATCGCCCGCCGGGCCGCCGTTTTTGCCCGCGCCGCCCTGTCCCCGGAGGGAGACCGCCTGGCCGTTGTCGATGCCGGCGGGGATGGAGACGGTGAGCTTGCGCTGACGGCGGACGCTGCCTGCGCCGCCGCAGCTCTTGCAGGGCTGATGGATGATCTTGCCCTTGCCGCCGCACTTGGGGCAGGTGGTGGTGGTGGCGAAGGTAAAGGCCCCGCCGCCCCGCTGGATACGGATCTGGCCGCTGCCGTGGCAGTCGGGGCAGACCTCCGCTGTGGTACCCGGCGCGCAGCCGGTACCGTGGCAGTCGTCGCAGGGTTCGGTTCGGTTGAGGGTGATCTCCTTCTCACAGCCGAAGGCCGCCTCCTCAAAGCTGATGGAGACCGACGCCCGCAGGGTGTCACCCTTCATGGGGCCGCTGCGCGCACGGCTGGAGCCGCCGCCGAAGCCGCCCCCGAAGAAGGAGCCGAAGATATCGCCCAGGTCGATGTCGCCCATGTCAAACCCGCCGAAGCCGCCAAAGCCGCCCCCGGGTCCGCCCGCGCCGAAATTGGGATCCACACCCGCATGGCCGAACTGGTCGTAGCGGGCGCGCTTATCCTTGTCGGACAATACCTCGTAGGCCTCATTGGCCTCCTTGAATTTGGCCTCGGCGGTCTTGTCGCCGGGATTCAGATCCGGGTGGTACTGCTTGGCCTTTTTCCGGTAGGCCTTCTTGATCTCCTCGTCCGTGGCGCCCTTGGACACGCCGAGGACTTCATAATAATCTCGTTTCTGTTCTGGCATAGGGTTCTATCACCTCTTAACGGGAGAAACGGGCGGGTCTGGGGGCCGCCCCCTACTGCGTAGGAGCCAACTCCAGACCGGCCCGTGCTCACCGGACGAATTTACTTCTGGTTGTCGTCGTCTACCACTTCATAATCGGCGTCCACCACGTTGGGATCGGAGCTGGCGGAACCGGCCTGGGCGCCGCCCATGTCGGGGCCAGGCTGCTGACCACCCTGGGGATTGGCCTGCTGATACATCTTCTCCGCGATGGGATAGAAGGCCTTGCTGGCCTCCTCGGTGGCGGCCTTGATGGCGGCCACGTCGGTGCCCTTCAGCGCGTCCTTCAGCTTGTTCAGCGCGGCCTCCACGGTAGCCTTGTCGTCGGCGCTGATCTTGTCCTTGGCGTCCTCCAGGGCCTTCTCGGTCTGGTAGACCACCTGGTCGGCCTGGTTGCGGACGTCGATCTCCTCCTTCTTCTTGGCGTCCTCGGCGGCAAACTGCTCGGCCTCCTTGACGGCCTTGTCAATGTCCTCCTTGGACATGTTGGTGGAGGAGGTGATGGTGATGTGCTGCTCCTTGCCGGTGCCCAGATCCTTGGCGGACACGTTCACGATGCCGTTGGCGTCGATATCGAAGGTGACCTCGATCTGCGGCACGCCGCGGCGGGCGGGGGCGATGCCGTCCAGGTTGAAGCGGCCCAGGGTCTTGTTGTACTGGGCCATCTCGCGCTCGCCCTGGAGCACGTGGACCTCCACGCTGGTCTGGTTGTCGGCCGCGGTGGTGAACACCTGGCTCTTCTTGGCGGGGATGGTGGTGTTGCGCTCGATGAGCTTGGTCATCACGCCGCCCATGGTCTCGATGCCCAGGGACAGGGGGGTGACATCCAGCAGCAGCAGGCCCTTCACGTCGCCGGTGAACACGCCGCCCTGGAGCGCCGCGCCCATGGCCACGCACTCGTCAGGATTGATGCCCTTGAAGCCCTCCTTGCCGGTGAGCTTCTTGACCATCTCCTGCACGGCGGGGATACGGCTGGAGCCGCCCACCATCAGCACCTTGGAGATGTCGCTGGAGGACAGGCCGGCGTCACTCATGGCCTGCTTCACGGGGCCGCTGGTGGCCTCCACCAGGTTGGCGGTGAGCTGGTCGAACTTGGCCCGGGTGAGGGTCAGATCCAGGTGCTTGGGGCCGGTGGCATCGGCGGTGATATAGGGCAGGTTGATGTTGGTGGAGGTGACGCCGGACAGCTCGATCTTGGCCTTTTCGGCGGCCTCCTTCAGGCGCTGCATGGCCACCTTGTCGCCGGTCAGGTCAATGCCGGTGTCCTTCTTGAACTCGGCGGCCATCCAGTCCATGACGCACTTGTCGAAGTCGTCGCCGCCCAGGCGGTTGTTGCCGGCGGTGGCCAGCACCTCGATGACGCCGTCGTCAATGTCCAGGATGGACACGTCGAAGGTGCCGCCGCCCAGGTCGTACACCATGACCTTCTGGGCCTGCTCCTTGTCCACGCCGTAGGCCACGGCAGCGGCGGTGGGCTCGTTGATGATGCGCTTGACGTCCAGGCCCGCGATGCGGCCGGCGTCCTTGGTGGCCTGGCGCTGGGCGTCGGTGAAGTAGGCGGGGACGGTGATGACCGCCTCGGTGACGGTCTGGCCCAGATAGGCCTCGGCGTCCGCCTTCAGCTTCTGCAGGATCATGGCGGAGATCTCCTGGGGCGTGTAGGCCTTGCCGTCGATGTTCACCTTGTAGTTGGTGCCCATCTCGCGCTTGATGGACATGATGGTGCGGTCGGGGTTGGTGATGGCCTGGCGCTTGGCCACCTGGCCCACCATGCGCTCGCCGTCCTTGGAGAAGGCCACGACGGAGGGGGTGGTGCGGTTGCCCTCGGCGTTGGGGATGACGACGGACTCGCCGCCCTCCATGACGGCCACGCAGGAGTTGGTTGTACCAAGGTCGATACCAATAATCTTAGACATAAAGCAGTTCCTCCAATAATAAAGAAATTGGTTTTTTACAAGGTTGAGTGGTGGGCGCACCATGTGCGCCATGATGTCACGCTATGGGTTGGGCACATGGCCGGGCCGCTAAGTCCAGACTGCGCGAAAAATGCCGCTTCGGGCTGCGCCCGTCGCCTGTTTTTTCGTCTCCGTCCCGCCTTAGCGCCCCTATGTGCCTACCCTCCGCGCTTCTTAGTTGGCGACCTTTACCATGGCGAAACGGACCACCTTGTCGCCCGACTTGAAGCCGGTCTGGAACACATCCACAATGGTGTTCTCGCCAGCGCCCTCGTCCTCCACGTGCATCACGGCGTTGTGGAGGTTGGGATCGAAGGGCTCGCCCAGGGCAGGGATCTCCTCGATGCCCAGCTTGGTGAGAACCTCCTTGAGCTGGGTCATGGTCATCTCCACGCCCTTCTTGTAGGCCTCGTCGGCGGTCTCCTGCTTGAGGGCCCGCTCCAGGTTGTCGTACACCGGCAGGAAGGCCGCAGCGGTGTCCGCCTTGGCGTCCGACCAGGCGGATTCCTTCTCCTTCTGGCTGCGGCGGCGGTAGTTGTCGTATTCAGCGGCCAGGCGGAGAAATTTGTCCTCCTGGTCGGAGAGGCTCTTCTTGAGGGCCTCCAGCTCCTCCAGCAGGGGGTTGGGAGCCTCGGCCTCCGTCTCCTCGGTGGGGACGGCCTGCTCGGTCTGCTCTTCCGGGGTCACGTCCTCCGGCTTTTTTTCCTTCTTGCTCATGGGATGCATTCATCTCCTATTTCTCGTCGTCCCTGCCCTGGGGCAGTTCACCCTGTCCAAACAGCCGGGAGAGGCCCTCGGCCAGATAGGACAGGCGGGCGGTTATCTTGGCGTAATCCATCCGGGTGGGCCCAACCACGCCGATGACACCCCGCATGCCGTCGCCGATGTCGTAGCTGGCGACCACCACGCTGGTGTCCTTCAGCGCGTCGGCCACGTTTTCCGGGCCGATGAGGATCTTCATGGGATCGTCCTTGGGAACGGGGAAGCGGGCAGGGTCGGCGTCCTCGGAGAGGTAGCTCATCAGCGGCTGCGCCCGCTCCAGGCTGCGGTACTCGGGCAGCTCCAGCAGATGGGCCAGACCCGAGGTGTGGACGGTGCGCTGCTCCAGGCTCTCCAGCACCTCCATAGCGAAAGACACCACCAGGGAGATAAGCCCATAGGCCTCCCCGGCCGCATGCTGGGCCACCCGCATCAGCTCCGGGGTGATTTCCTCCAGCGTCAGGCCGGTAAAGGTGGTGTTCAGCAGGGTGTTGAGCATCTGAAGCTGGGCTTCCGTCAGGTCGGAGGGCAGGCGGATGAGCCGGTTACGCACGATGTCCGTGTCGGTCATCACCACGATGATGAAAGCGTTGCGCTCCACCATCAGCAGATCGAACCGCCGGATGGTCATGCGGCTCAGACCGGAGGAGAGGGCGAAGGAGGGGTAATTGGTGAGCTGGGACACCACCCGGCCCGCCTGGTCCAGCACCCGGTCCAGCTCCCGCATCCGCATGGCCAGGGCCTGGTTGATGCGCTGGGTCTCCTGGAGGGAGAGCTTGTGCTCCTCCATCAGCTCGTTGACATAGAGCCGGTAGCCCTTGGGCGAAGGGATGCGCCCGGCGGAGGTGTGGGGCTTTTCCAACAGGCCCATCGCCTCCAGATCCGCCATTTCGTTGCGGATGGTGGCGGAGGATACCTCCATATCGATGGAGGCGGCGATGGCCTTGGAACCCACCGGCTCCGCCGACTGGATGTAGCTCTCGATGATGGCGCGGAGAATCCGTTTTTTGCGCTCTGTTAAATCCATTCCGGCCACCCTTTCACAATGTTAGCACTCAAACTCTCTGAGTGCTAAAGATAATGTAGCACCGTCCCCCGAAAAAGTCAAGTGTTCTGGATGTAAATTAAATGTGAACGTAGAAAATTCAGCAGGCAAAGGGGTGGACTGCAAGTTTCGGGCGTTGACGGGGCGGCGGAACAATGGTATTCTATGTAAAAAGGAGGGGTGAATCCGTGGACGAGGGCCGAAGCTTCACGATTATCGACTATGAGGACCGCTACAAGCAGGCGCTGGAGGACATCTCCCTGCCCTGGCTGCTGGAATACGACCTGCTGGAGCCGGTGGATCTGGAGATGCTGGCGGAGCCCCACCGCTTCCTGTCCGGCGGTGGCCGGGTGCTGCTGGCCCGCTGGGGGGAGGAGATTGTGGGCATGGTCATGCTGGAGCTTCAGGGGAAGGGCCAGTGCGAGCTGCTCAAGTTCGGTGTGAAGGAGGCATACCGGGGCCGGGGCATTGGTACGGCCTTGATGGAGGCGGCGCTCCAGGCCGCCCGGGATGCAGGGCAGAAGAAAGCGGTCCTCACCTCCAACCATCAGCTCAGGGAGGCCCTGCGGCTGTATGAGCGGTTTGGGTTCAAATACGTCACCTATTCTGATAAATGGTTCCAGCTCTCCGACATCCGCATGGAGCGGGAGCTGTGAGCCGGCTTACAGAGAAAAATACCCCGGCTCCGCGCCCACAGGCGGAGCCGGGGTATTTTTTACAACGCGGTCACTCCGTACGGGAGAACTGGGTGACGTCGTTGATCCACTCCCGGGAGCGGAGGCGGTACAGGCCAATGCCGAACTTGACGAATTGCTCGGCCATGATGCCCACATAGACCCAGAAGATGCCCCACTGGAACACCAGGCCGAACAGGGCGGCCAGGGGGAGGGAGACGAACCACAGGGGGGTGGTGTCGATGATGGTGGCGGCCCGCACGTCGCCGCCGCCCCGCAGGACGCCCACGGTGTTGACCGAGTCGAAGGCCCGCAGGGCCAGAAAGACGCCGATGAAGGTCAGCATCATGGTGGTGATGGAGCCGGCGGTCTCCGACAGGTGGAAGAAGGGGTAGACCAGCCAGGGGAAGACGAACCAGGCCCCCAGGATCAGGGGGATGCCGATGATCAGGCCGCAGAGGAAGGCCAGGGTGTCCAGGGTGGCTCCCACCTCGTAGACGTGCTCCCGCCGGCCCGCGCCGATCTCCCGGCCCACGATGATGGCGGTGGTGTTGCCGATGGCGAAGATGGCCACGGTACAGAGATCCTCAATGTTGCCCGCCAGGGCGCGGGCGGCCAGGATCTCGGTGGAGCCCTCCATGTGGCCCATGATGACCTTGTAGAGGGAGGTGCCCAGGCCCCAGAGGGTCTCGTTGAGCACCACCGGCCCGGAGTAGTGGAGGAATTTGGCCAGCAGGGCGCGGCCCGGCCGGAAGAGCACGGCGGGCTTGAGCCGGAAGCGGTGGTTGGTCAGGGCGTAGGAGAACATGATGACGAACTCCAGCACGCGGGCGGACAGGGTGGCCACCGCCGCGCCCACCACGCCCAGGGCGGGAGCGCCCAGGTTGCCGAAGATGAACACCCAGTTGAGGAAGGCGTTGGTCAGCATGGACGCGCCGAAGATGATCATGCCCAGCTTGGGGTTCTCCATGGAGCGGTGGGCGCCCACGTACACGCCGGTGAGGCTGTTGAAAATATAGGAGAAGCCCACGATGCGGGCGTACTGGGCCGCCAGGGGTACCAGCTCCTGGTTGTCGGTGAGCAGGCCCATCAGCTGCTCCGGAAGGAAGAACATGACGGAGGCAAAGGCCAGGGAGATGGCCCCCGCCACATAGCAGCCCAGGCCGATGACCCGGTTAATGGACTCGGTGTCCCCCTTGCCCCAGAACTGGCTGATGAGGACGGAGGAGCCGCTCTGGAGTCCGAAAATGACCAGCTGGATGACGAAGACGGGGATGTTGGCCACCAGTACGGCGGCCAGGGGGGCTTCCCCCAGGGCGCCCACCATGAAGGTGTCGATCAGCCCCAGCAGGGTGGTGCACAGATTCTGGAGCAGGATGGGCAGGGCCAGCCGCACCACGTTGCGGTAGAAGGCCGCCCCCCGGTTCATATAGTGGAACAAACGCTCACCTCGCTGCAATTCTGGTCTTAGTGATTTCAGTCAGTCCCCCGGCCAGGGCGTCCACGTCGGCGCGGGTGCTCTCCGGGGAGAAGGAGACGCGGAGCACCCCCATCAGGGTACGCTTGGGCAGGCCCAGGGCCGCAAACACGTGGCTGGGCTTCCCGCGGTGGCAGGCCGAGCCGGAGGAGACGTACACCCCCCGGTCGGACAGCTCCCGCACCAGCATTTCGCTGGGGTAGCCGGGCAGGGAGACGGCGCAGATGTGGGGGGCGTCCCCCCGGCTGATGATCTCCAGCCCGGGGACGGCAGAGAGCGATTCCAGCGCGTATTCTTTGATTCCTTGAATACGAGCGGGATAGTCCTCTTGCCACGCCGCGCAGGCGGCCGCCAGGGCCGCGGCCTGGGCGGTGGGCTCGGTGCCGGGCCGCAGCCCGCCCTCCTGCCCGCCGCCCGTCAGCAGGGGCTTGAGGTTCAGCCCCCGGCGGATGTACTGCACGCCGATGCCCTTGGGGGCGCGGATTTTATGGCCGCTGAGGGTGAGCAGATCCACCCCCAGCTCCGCCGGGGTGAAGGGCACCTTCAGAAAGGCCTGCACCGCGTCGCAGTGGAGCAGGGCGGGGGAGCCGGCGTCCCGGATGGACTGGGCGGCCTCCGCCACGGGGAGAAGGGTGCCCAGCTCGTTGTTCACCAGCATCATGGACACCAGCACCGTATCGGGCCGCAGGGCGGCCCGGAGGGCGTCGGGGGACACGTGGCCGCTCCGATCCGGCTTGAGGTAGGTCACCTCATACCCCTGGGCGGCCAGGACCTTCACCGGCTCCAGCACGGCGGCGTGCTCGATGGCGGTGGTGATGATGTGCCGTCCCTTCCGCCGTCCATACTCTGCGGCGGCCCGGACGGCCCAGTTGTCCCCCTCGGTGCCGCAGGAGGTGAAGATCAGCTCCTCCGGCGCGCAGCCCAGGCGGCCGGCCACGGCGGCGCGGTGCTCCTTCAGCGCGGCGGCGGCGGCCTGCCCCAGGGCATACCCGGAGGAGGGGTTGCCGTACCCCTCAGTCATGGCCTCCAGGGCGGCCCGGGCGGCCTCCGGACACACCCGGGTGGTGGCGGCATTATCTAAATATACGGGCATGGTGCGGTCACCTCATCCATGGATGGAATAAAGACAGTATTAAATATTTTATGCTCTGCCCGGTTGAAAGTCAAGGCCCGCCCGGGTTTTGGGCGGGCCTTGTCAAAAATGCTGCTTGCGGTGGCTATTCGGCAGAAAGCGCCGCCACAGTCCAGTGTGGAAGAAGAGAAGACCCAGCGGGGTAGAGAGGAAAATGATTGCACGAAAGGCAAAAAAAGCGGGCGGCCCCACGGGCCGCCCGCCGCTGCGGGAGCAAATTTACTTGAGGGCGCGCACCGGCACGTTCCAGATGTCCCGGGCATAGTCCCGGATGGAGCGGTCGGCGGCGAAGATGCCGGATCGGGCGATGTTCATGAGGGCCATCTGGTTCCACCGCTTGGGGTCCTGATAGGCCAGGCCGGCCCGCTGGTGGGCGTCCCGGTAGCTCTCGAAGTCGGCCAGCAGCAGGTACTCGTCCGCCGGGCCGCCGTCGCCGAACAGGAGGCGGCGGGCGATGTCGTCATAGGCCACGCCGTCGCCGAAGCCCACGTTGAGCTGGTCGATGACCGCGCGCAGCTCCGGATTGTGGACATAGTACTCATAGGACTTGTAGCCCTTCTGCTTCATCTCGGCCACCTCGTGGGCCTTGAGGCCGAAGAGGAAGATGTTCTCGTCCCCCAGCACCTGGTGCATCTCCACGTTGGCGCCGTCCAGGGTGCCGATTGTCACCGCGCCGTTCATCATGAACTTCATATTGCCGGTGCCGCTGGCCTCCTTGCCGGCGGTGGAGATCTGCTCGGAGAGCTCGCTGGCGGGCATCAGCTTCTCCGCCAGGCTCACCCGGTAGTTCTCCAGGAAGACCACCTGGAGCCGGTCTTTGCAGGCGGGGTCCCTGGCGATCATGTCGGCCACGGAGTTGATGAGGCGGATGATCCGCTTGGCCACCGCGTAGCCGGGGGCCGCCTTGGCGCCGAACAGGTAGGTGCGGGGGGTGAAGTCGAAGTGGGGGTCGGCCTTCATGCGCTGGTAGAGGTAGATGATGTGCAGTACGTTGAGCAGCTGCCGCTTGTACTCATGCAGCCGCTTCACCTGCACGTCAAAGAGGGCGTCGGTGTTGAGGATGACGCCGCTCTCCCGGGCCACCCAGGCGGCGAAGGCCTTCTTATTGTCCGCCTTGATCTGCCCCAGGCGGGAGAGCACGCCCGCGTCGTCCCGGTACTGCTCCAGCTCCTTGAGGGCGTCGGGCTGGAGCAGGTATTTGTCCTTGCCGCAGCAGTCGCGGATCAGGGCGTCCAGCTCCGGGTTGCACTCGCTGAGCCAGCGGCGGTGGTCAATGCCGTTGGTGACGTTGGTAAACTTGTCGGGGGTGCGGGCATAGGCGTCGTGGAAGACGTCCCGCTTCAGAATGTCGGAGTGGAGGGCGGACACGCCGTTGATCTTGAAGCAGGCGCACACGCACAGGTTGGCCATGCGCACCTCGCCGCCCCAGATGATAGCCATGGGGGCCACCTTGGACAGATCGCCGTGGAAGTAGTCGGTCAGCGCCCGCTGGTAGCGGTTGGAGATCTCGATGAGGATCTGCCAGATGCGGGGCAGCCACTTCTCAATGAGCTGCTGGGGCCAGCGCTCCAGCGCCTCCGCCAGGACGGTGTGGTTGGTGTAGGCGATGGTGTGGGTGACGATGTACCACGCCTCGTCCCAGCCGTACCCCTCCTCGTCCAGCAGGATGCGCATCAGCTCCGGGATGGCCAGGGTGGGGTGGGTGTCGTTGATCTGGATGACATGCTTGAGGTGGAAGTTGCGCAGGGTGCCGTACTCGGCCCGGTGCTTGCGCACGATGGACTGGATGGTGGCGGAGACGAAGAAATACTGCTGCTTGAGGCGCAGGGACTTGCCCTCGTAGTGGTTGTCCTCGGGGTAGAGCACCTTGGAGATGGACTCGGCCATGGCCCGCTGCTCCACGGCTTTCAGATACTGGCCGGAGGAGAACAGGTTCATGTCCACCGGCGTGGGGCTGTTGGCGTCCCACAGGCGGAGCAGGTTGCCGTGCTCGGTGCCGTAGCCGGCGATCTCCATGTCCTTGGGCACGGCCAGCACCACATCATACCCGGTGTGCTTTACCCGGTGGCGGCCCAGCGCGTCCCACTCGTCCTCCACCTTGCCGCCGAAGCGGACCTCCTCGGTCTCGTCCATCTTGGGGATGAGCCAGGCGTCGCCCAGCCCCAGCCAGTTGTCGGGTAGCTCCACCTGCTGGCCGTCCACGATCTTCTGCTTGAAGATGCCCAGCTCGTAGCAGATGGAGTAGCCTGTGGCGGGGATCTCCAGGGTGGTCATGGAGTCCAGGTAGCAGGCGGCCAGGCGGCCCAGGCCGCCGTTGCCCAGGCCGGCGTCGGGCTCGGCCTCAAACAGGTCGGGCGCGGAAAACCCAAGGCCCTCGATGGCCTGCTTCAGCGGCTCCGCCACGCCCAGGTTGTAGGCGTTCTTCATCAGGGACCGGCCCATCAGAAACTCCAGGGACAGGTAGTGAACCTGGCGCAGGTGCTCCACGGCCACCCGGTCGGCGGTCTTCATTTGCCGCTCGGACATGATGTCCCGCAGCACCAGGGCGCAGGCCTTGAACATGTGCAGGCTGGTGGCCTCCTCCACGTCACGGCCGAAGTTGCGGCGCAGTTTGCCCGTGATGAGGGTCATCAGCTCTTTTTTGGTATATTTGTGCAATGCAGACATCTCCTGTTTCTGTTGAGATCAACATAGGAACGCTCCGCGGAAGGACACACCCGCCACGGAGCGCTCATTCTATCATGGGAATATGGTACTGTCAAGCGTAAAAAGCGGCCCTATTTCCCGGTCACCCAGCCGTAAATCTCCTCATAGGCTTTGGCCGACTTTTCCCAGGAGAAGTCGGCGGTCATGGCGTTCTTCTGGAGGGCCTTCCACGCCTTGGGCTCGCTGTGGTAGAGGTTCACCGCCTCGCTCAGTACGCCGGTCATCTCCTGCACATTGATGTTGGCAAAGGAGAAGCCGGTGCCCTCGCCGGTGAACTTGTTGTAGGGCACCACGGAGTCCCGCAGGCCGCCGGTTTCCCGCACCACGGGGATGGTGCCGTAGCGCATGGCGATCATCTGGCTCAGGCCGCAGGGCTCGGAGATGGAGGGCATGAGGAACAGGTCGGCGCCGCCATAGATGGCGGTGGACAGGTTGGGGGAGTACATCATGTGGGCGGCGAAGCGGCCGGGGTACTGGTTCTGAGCTTGGCGGAAGGCCTCCTCATAGTTCCAGTCGCCGGTGCCCAGGACGATCATCTGTACGTCCATACCCATAATCTCGTGGATGGCGGCGGTGACCAGATCGAAGCCCTTGTGCCGCACCAAGCGGGACACGCAGGCGATGATGGGGGCGTCCGGGTTCTCCCGCAGGCCGGACATCTGCTGCAGGGCGGCTTTGCAGTTCTTCTTGCCCGCCATCTGCCGCGCCGAGAAGAACTTGGTCAGGCCCTTGTCCCGCCAGGGGTCATACACCTCGGTGTCGATGCCGTTGAGGATGCCGCGCAGCTTGTGGCGGTTGTCGGCGATAACCCCCTCCAGGCCGTGGGCATAGAAGGAGTACTGGAGCTCGTCGGCGTAGGTGGGGGAGACGGTGGTCACGTAGTCGGCGGCATAGATAGCCCCTTTCATCAGATTCACGTCTCCGTGGTAGGCCAGCATGTGCTCGTTGAAGTACCCGTCGTTGAGCCCGAACACATCCTTCAAAGTCTGGCTGCCGTATCGGCCCTGGTACTCGATGTTGTGGATGGTGAACACGCTCTTGGTGTCGCAGAGCTGGGGGATGCGGTGGCGCTCCTCCAGCAGATAGATGGGCACCAGGGCGGTCTGCCAGTCGTTGCAGTGGAGCACGTCTGGATGCCAGTTCAGCCAGCCCATGCTCTCCACCACAGCCCGGGAGAAGTAGGCGAAGCGCTCGCCATCGTCGTAGTGGCCGTAAATGTTGGAACGCTTGAAGTAGTATTCGTTGTCCACAAACCAGTAGGTGACGCCGTCCCGCTTCAGCTCAAAGATGCCGCAGTAGGGGCTGCGCCAGGCCAGGGTGATGTGGAAGCACTGGAGGTAGGTCATCTGACTGCGCCATTCCTCGCCGATGCCTTCGTAGAGGGGGAGGATCACCCGCACGTCATGGCCGTTTCCGGCCAGCGCCTTGGGCAGAGCGCCGGCCACGTCGGCCAGTCCGCCGGTCTTGATGAAGGGCGCACACTCAGAGGTGGCAAATAAGATGTTCATAGGCTCTCCTTATGTCGAAATTGAGCGGCAGGGGCAACCACCCGCGCGAGCGCGGGTGAGGGGTATCGCGGCCATTGTGCCGCCCAGAGGGCGGCACGGTGACCGCGTATCTAGGGGGGGACAGCGTCCCCCCTGGAGTCGTCATACAATTTCGTTCTTCGCAATGGACAGCGGATAGGTGTTATGGCCCATCAGCATCCGGCCGGGGTTGACCCGCACGTTCTTGTCGGTGATGGCGTACTTGAGCACCGCGCCGGCCTGAACCGCGGTGCCCTGCATCAGCACGCATCCCGAGACCTTGGCCCCCTTCTCCACACGGACGCCGCGGAAGAGGATGGAGTTCTCTACCTCGCCCTCAATGATGCAGCCGTCAGCCACCAGGGAGTTGACCGCCCTGGAGCCTGGGCCGTAGTAGGTGGACGGGTCGGAGCGGTCCTTGGTGCGGACAGGGCGGCCGGGGGCAAAGAGGTCGGTTCGCACCTCGGGGTTAAGCAGCTCCATGCTGCGGGCGAAGTAACCAGCCACGGACTGGAGGCGGGCGGCATAGCCGTCAAAGACGTATGGGCAAATCTTGAGCTGGCCGGCCATGGCCTGGAGCACGCCGGTGCTGAAGGAGGGAATATTGTGGGCCGCACAGTGGTCCACCAGGGAGAGCAGGAGCTGCTTGGAGAGAATGTAGACCTCCAGGGATTCGCAGCCCTGGGCAATGGGGGGGTGCACCAGTACGTCGGTGATCCGCCCTCCGGCGCCGATGGTGAAGTAGTCGCAGTCCTTGGGCGAGCCCATAGGGCGGCTGGTGCACACGGCGGTAATGTCCGCGTCATTGCGGATATGGGCCTCAAAGATGTCATTGAGGGGCAGGTTTACCGCCAGGTCACCCCCGGCCAGCACCACGTAGTCCTGCCGGATGTACTGCAAATAGGAGCGCACGCCCGCCAGGGCGTCCATGCGGCCCCGGTAGACGCCCTCCCGCCGGCCCGAGTAGCCGAAGGGGGGGAGGATGCGCAGGCCGCCGTGCTTGCGGCTGAGGTCCCAGTCCTTGCCGGAGCCGACGTGATCCAGCAGGGACTGGTAGTTGGCGTGGACGATCAGGCCCACATCGGAGACACCGGCGTTGACCATGTTGGAGAGCATGAAGTCAATCACCCGGTACCGGCCGCCATAGGGGATGGAGCAGGTGTTGCGGTGCTGGGTCAGCTCCCGCAGATCCGGGTTGGAAAGGTAGGCGAAGATGATGCCGTGCAGCTTGTTCATCATTTCACCCCACCTCCTTTCACGTTACGGGTAATCATGGCCTTAGGGGAAACCACGGCGCTGGGGCCGATGTTCAGGTGCTGGGCAATGACAGCAACCCCCCAGTCCTCACTGCCGTCGGGAGAGGCGCCCACCCGGGCGTTTTCACCGATGACTGATTCCTCGGCCACGATGGCGTACTCCACCACCGCGCCCTTCTTTACCACCGTGCCGGGCATGAGGATGGAGTAGCGCACCACCGCGCCCTCCTCTACGGTGACGGAGTGGAAGAGCACAGAGTTCTCCACTGTGCCGTACACCTCACAGCCGCTGGTGACCATGGAGTGGTCCACCTTGGCATCCATTCCCATGAAATGGGGGGGGCGGATGGGGGTGCGGGCGTAGATGGGCCATTCAGTGTCGTAGGGGTCGATGCCGTTGTCGGGGGAAAGCATATCCATATTGGCGTCCCACAGGGAGTCGATGGTGCCCACGTCCTTCCAGTAGCCCTGGAAACGGTAAGCGGTCATCTTTTCGCCGGCGTCCAGCATGGCGGGGATGATGTTCTTGCCGAAGTCGTTGGAGCTCTTCTCATCGGCCTCGTCAGCGATGAGGTACTCCCGCAGCTTGGACCAGGTGAAGATGTAGATCCCCATGGAGGCCAGGTTGCTCTTGGGGTGCTTGGGCTTCTCCTCGAACTCATAGATGTCGTCGTTCTCGTCCACATTCATAATTCCGAAGCGGGAAGCCTCCTCCATGGGGACCTCCAGCACCGCGATGGTGCAGGCGGCGTCGGCCTCCTTGTGGCGGCGGAGCAGTTGGGTGTAGTCCATCTTGTAGACGTGGTCGCCGGACAGGATGAGTACATATTCCGGGTCATAGGTCTCCAGGAAGTTGATGTTCTGGTAGATGGCGTTGGCCGTGCCTTTGTACCAGGTGCCCTTTTCTCCCTCCCGCATGTAGGGGGGCAGGATGTGGACGCCGCCGTAGGACCGGTCCAGGTCCCAGGGCTCGCCGTTGCCGATGTAGGCATTCAGCTCCAGCGGCCGGTACTGGGTGAGCACCCCAACCGTGTCGATACCGGAGTTGATGCAGTTGGACAGGGGAAAGTCGATGATGCGATACTTTCCTCCAAAGGGGACCGCGGGTTTTGCCACGTGGCTGGTGAGGGCGTGGAGACGGCTGCCCTGTCCGCCCGCCAGCAGCATGGCGACACATTCCTTTTTCACTTCTTATCACCTCAGCGTTTAACTGGAAAAAGCGTCAGGATTCCTTGGACTTGCGGGTGGTCTTTTTGGGGGCCGCCTTGGCTGCCTTGTCGGACTTTGCAGCCTTGGGCGCGGCTTCGGCGGTTTTTTTCCGGCGGGACGGGAACTTGCGGGTGCACTTGTAGATGGCGGCGCTCATGGGGGGCAGGGACAGAGTGATGGCCTGCTCCCGGCCGTGGCACTCGATATACTGGCTCTTGACCGGCCCGGCATCGCCCCGGCCCAGTCCGCCGAAGGCGGGGTCGTCGGTGCTGAACAGGCAGGTATAGGTACCCGCCGTGGGCACGCCGATGGTATAGCCGGTACGGTCCACAGGAGAGAAGTTGCACACTGTCACCAGGGTGCTGCCCTTCTTGTCCTTGCGGAGGAACGCAATGGTATTGGCCTGGTTGTCGTCGGCCTCGATCCACTCAAAGCCCTCCCAGGAGAAGTCCAGCTCCCACAGCTCCGGGTGGGCCAGGTAGAAGGCGTTGACCGCCTGGAAGAACGCCTTAAGGGCCCGGTGGCGGTCTCCGTCCTCCCCCTCCAGCTCCAGCAGGTGCCAGTCCAGAGAGTGCTCATAGTGCCACTCGTTCCACTGGCCGAACTCGCTGCCCATCATCAGCAGCTTCTTGCCCGGGTGGGTGAGCATATAGGTATAGAAAGCCCGCACGCCGGCAAATTTCTCCTCGTCCGTTCCGGGCATCTTGTTGATGAGGGAGCCCTTCATGTGCACTACCTCATCGTGGGACAGGGGGAGCACAAAATTCTCAGAGAAGGCATACATCAGCGAGAAGGTAATATCGTGGTGGTTGAACTGGCGGAAGTAGGGGTCCATTTTAATGTAGTGGAGAATGTCGTTCATCCACCCCATGTTCCACTTCAGGTTAAAGCCCAGGCCGCCCTCCAGTCCCCCCTTGTCCACCGGATGGGAAACCCGGGGCCAGGCGGTGGACTCCTCGGCGATCATCATCACGTCGCTGTGGGCGCTGAAAATGTGGGTATTGAGCTGCTGGAGGAATTCAACGGCCTCCAGATTCTCGTGCCCGCCGAATACGTTGGGCACCCACTGGCCGTCCTGCCGGCCGTAGTCCAGGTAGAGCATGGAGGCCACCGCATCCACCCGAAGGCCGTCGATGTGGTACTGCTCCAGCCAGAACAGGGCGGAGGAGTAGAGGAAGGACCGCACCTCGCTTCGCCCGTAGTCAAACACCCGGGTGCCCCAGTCGGCGTGCTCCCCCTTCCGGGGGTCGGCATACTCGTAGCAGGGCTCCCCGTCAAACTCGTACAGGCCGAAGGCGTCCTTGGGGAAGTGGGCGGGCACCCAGTCCAGGATGACGCCGATGCCGGCCTGGTGGAGCTGATCCACCAGCCACATGAAGTCGTGTGGGGTGCCGAAGCGGCTGGTGGCCGCGAAGTAGCCGGTGCACTGATAGCCCCAGGAGGCGTCCAGGGGATGCTCCGTGACGGGGAGCAGCTCCACATGGGTGAAGCCCATCTCCTTCACGTAGGGCACCAGATATCTGCCGATGTCCCGGTAGGAGAGCATTTGGTCGTCGCCGGTGCGCCGCCAAGAGCCCAGATGTACCTCATAGATGTTCATGGGCTTCTGGTAGACCGGGTTGTTCTTCCGGTAATCCAGCCAGCTCCCGTCGCCCCACTGGTAACCGGACAGATCGTACAGCTTGGAGGCGGTGCCGGGGCGGGTCTCGGCATGGAAGGCATAGGGGTCGGCCTTGGCCAGGACCTTGCCCGAGCGGGTGTGCACGGCGTATTTATAGTTGTCATACTGCTGCAGGCCGGGGAGGAAGAGCTCCCACACGCCGCCCTCCAGGGCGGCCATGGGGTTGGCCCTGTCATCCCAGCCGTTGAAGTCGCCCATTACGGCGACGGCCTGAGCATGAGGAGCCCAGACGCGGAACAGCCAGCCGGACTGTCCGCCGCGTACAGTGGGGTGGGAGCCCAGGAATTCCTGCGCCCGGACCGCCTGTCCCGCAAGGAACTGCGCCAGGGGCGCGGTGTCATTGGATATCGGCATAGGTGTCACTCCTTATTGGCAAAAATCCCCAAAAAGAGGGCTGGGAGCCAGGAGATCCTTGTCATTGGTGATAAAATAACTCCAGAAGAGGTGGAAATTATTTGTATAAATTATACAACGTGATGGAGACATAGTCAAGACATGTATGGAAAAGCAAGTGTAAAATTTCCCATATTGGGCGGACGGGCGTTTTGGAGAGATTGCGCAGAGGGGGAGCGGCATTGCCGCTCCCCCCTTGCTCAATCGGATTATTCCGCCATAAACAGTGTTTTGAGGAACCGGGAGAAAATACCGGGAAGGGTCAGCCGTGCCACGGCCCGGTCGGCCACGATGGGGATGGTCTGCTGCTCCTGCCCGCCCACGGAGATCACCATCTCGCCCAGCTTTTGCCCCTGCTCCACCGGGGCCTCCACATTCTCGCACAGGCGCAGTTCGCTCGTCACGTCGTTGAGCTGGGCCTTGTCCACCAGAATCCGGCTGGACTGGGCGAGGACGGGCTGTACCGTGTCCTGCTCGCCCAGCAGCACGTCGACAGGAGGGAGGGCCTGTCCGGGGTAGACGTCTGTGAGGGTATAATTGGCAAAGCCGAAGTTCAGCAGGCTCTTGGCCGACTCAAAGCGCTGCTCGGAGGTCTTGGCCTTGAGCACAACGGCGATGAGCTCCATACCGTCCCGCTCGGCCGTGGCGGACAGGCAGTAGCCTGCCGCGTCGGTGGAGCCGGTCTTGAGGCCAGTGGCCCCTTCATAGAAACGCACCAGCTTATTGGTATTGGCCAGTTGGAACTGACCGCCCCGGATGGAGTCCATCCAAATGGTGGTGTAGTCCCGGATTTTGGGGTGCTGGATCAGGGCGCGGCTCATGACCGCGATATCATGGGCGCTGGTCAGGTGGCCCGCCGCGGGCAGGCCGGTGCAGTTGACAAAACAGGTGTCGGCCATGCCAAGCTCGGCGGCCCGCTGGTTCATCTGCTCCACAAAGCCCTCCTCGCTGCCTGCCAGGTGCTCGGCCAGGGCCACGGCGGCGTCATTGCCCGACACCACCGCCACGGCCTTGAGCATGTCGTCCACGCTCATCTGCTCCCCCTCTTTTAAATAGACCTGGGAGCCGCCCATGGAGGCGGCGTGGGCGGAGACGGTAACCATATCGTCCAGAGCCAGACGGCCGTCGTCAATGGCCTCCAGCACCAGCAGCAGCGTCATGACTTTGGTGACGCTGGCGGGCTCCAGCTTGTCGTGGGCGTTCTGTTCATAGAGGATGGCGCCGGTTTCCTTCTCCATCAGCACCGCAGCGGCGGCGTCCACCGTGGGCGCGCCGCTGACGGCCTGGGCGGGGAGGACCAGAAGCGCGGCGGCCAGCAGGGCCGCAGCCAGTTTTTTCATAACGTGTGATGCCTCCGTTTTTGAGATTCTCTGTCTCAGAGGATATGGAATCGGCGGGAATTCTATACGGAAGCGGGGCTTTTTTGGGGCGGGGAAAAATTTTTCCGTTTTTCTCTTTACAATATCGCTTTAGTGTGGTAATATACGAAAGCGAAGAGGAAAACGACCCAACTGAGGAGGAACTGCTATGAAACGAAATTGGACGGCTCTGGCCCTTGCTCTGGGCCTTACCCTGACCCTCACCGCCTGCGGCGGAAATCCCGGTGCGGCCGAGACGCCCGGCAGCGCGGCGCCGACCGGCTCTCAGACGCCTGCGGCAGAGAGTGATCTGGATTATGTCAAGGGCAACGGAGTCCTAAAGATCGGCTATACCCTGTTCGAGCCCATGAACTACCTGGGGGAGGACGGCGAGCTGACCGGCTTTGAGACCGAGTTTGCCACTGCCGTGTGCGCCAAGCTGGGGGTGGAGCCCAAGTTTGTGGAGATCAACTGGGATGCCAAGCTGCTGGAGTTGGAGAGCAAGAACATCGACTGCATCTGGAACGGTATGACCATCACACCGGAGCTCCAGGAGGCCATTTCGATCTCCGACCCCTACATCAAGAACTATCAGGTGGTGGTTATCCGCGCCGCCGACGCGGACAAATACACCTCCACCGAGTCCCTGGCCGGCGCCAATCTGGACGCGGAGGCCGGCTCCGCCGGTGAGGCGGCGGTTGCGGCCGACGAGTTCCTCAGCCAGGCCAGCTATACCTCTGTGGTGAAGCAGACCGACGCCCTGCTGGAGGTCAAGAGCGGAGCGGCGGACGCGGCGGTGATGGACTTCGTGCTGGCCAACACGCTGGTCGGCACCGGCGACTACTCCGACCTGATGGTCATTCCCGATCTGGAGCTGTCCGTGGAGGAGTACGGCATCGGCTTCCGCCAGGGCTCCGACCTCACCGCGGCGGTAAACCAGGCCATGCAGGAGCTCATTGACGACGGCACCCTCAACGAGCTGGCCGTCAAGTACGAGCTGGCCGACCTGCTGCTGGCCAACCAGTAAAACGTTCCGACACAAGAGGCAGGGGGTATATGCCCCCTGCCCCTTGTCCGCGTTGGACAGAGGAGAGAGAACATGTCATTCCAAACGGTAACCATGACCCTGCTGGACGGTTTTCTGCTCAATATTGAGCTCTTTGCCGTCACGCTGGTGTTGTCCCTGCCCCTGGGACTGGTGGTGTCCTTCGGCACCATGAGCCGCTTCAAGCCCCTGAGCCTTCTGGTGCGCCTGTATGTTTACATCATGCGCTCCACCCCACTGATGCTCCAACTGGCGGTGGTGTTCTATCTGCCCGGCATCGTCTTTGGGCCTGGACACTCCCTGGGGCGGATGGGGGCGGCCGTCCTGGCCTTTGTGCTCAACTACGCGGCCTACTTCTCCGAGATCTTCCGCGGCGGCATCCAGGGTGTCCCCGCCGGCCAGCGGGAGGCTGGGCAGGTGTTGGGCATGACCCGCAGCCAGATCTTCTTTCAGGTCACCCTGCTCCAGGTGGTCAAGCGCATCGTGCCTCCCATGGGCAACGAAATCATCACCCTGGTGAAGGACACCTCCCTGTCCAACTTCATCATGGTGGGGGAGATCATCAAGCTGGCCAAGGACTTCGGCAACAAGGGCATGATCTGGCCCCTGTTCTACGCCGGCGCTTTCTTCCTGGTGTTCAACGGCATTGTGACCCTGGCCCTGAGCCGCACCGAGAAGAAGCTGGACTATTTCCGGGTTTGAGAGGAGCGCACAGCATGGCGATTTTACAGGTAGAGGATATCCAGAAGCGATTCGGCAGGACGCGGGTTCTGGAGGATATCAGCTTTTCCCTGGAGCAGGGGCAGGCCATGGCCATCATCGGCTCCTCCGGCTCCGGCAAGACCACCCTCCTGCGCTGCCTCAACTTCCTGGAGCAGCCCGACCGGGGCCGTATTACAGTGGGGGGAGAGGTGCTCTTTGACGCGGACGACCCCGCCACCCAGCGGGAGAGCGAGGTGCGCAAGAAGCGCCTCCACTTTGGGCTGGTCTTCCAGTCGTTCAACCTCTTTCCCCAGTACACCGCGCTGGAAAACGTGACTCTGGCCGGCCAGCTCCTGGCCCGGGAGCGGCCCGACTTTAAGGGGGAGAAGAAGCGCATCTTCGCTGAGATTGAGGAGAAGGGACGGACGCTGCTGGCCCAGATGGGCCTGGCCGACCGGGCGGGGCATTACCCCCACCAGCTCTCCGGCGGCCAGCAGCAGCGGGTGGCCATCGCCCGGGCCCTGGCCCTCAGCCCCGATATCCTCTGCTTTGACGAGCCCACCTCTGCCCTGGACCCGGAGCTCACCGGCGAGGTGCTGCGGGTGATCCGCGCCCTGGCCGAGCAGAAGACCACCATGATCATCGTCACCCATGAGATGGCTTTCGCCCGGGACGTGGCCGACCAGGTGGTATTCATGGACGGCGGTGTGATCGTGGAGCAGGGCGACGCCCGGCAGGTCATCGAGCACCCCCGGGAGGAGCGCACCCGCCAGTTCCTGGCCCGCTACAGCGAGAATTGAAGAATTGAAAATCGGACAAAAGCGTGGTATCATTTGAGATACCACGCTTTCACATGGATAAGGAGCTGAACACATGGACGAGGAACTGTTCCTGCCGGTGCTGTCCCACTTTGAAAACGGCAACTTCTGGACAGCCAGCGGCGGGGCCCTGCGCTACAAGGTGGTGCCCGATACAGGGGAGAGCCCCAGGCTCACCGCCGAGGTGTGGGAGGGCCCCTGGCGCTATCAGGACAGCACAGTGGAGGAGACAAAGGAATTTCCCCTCAGTGAGGAGGGGCTGGAGGAGCTGCGGGGCTGGCTGGCCCGGTGGAGGACGGAGATGAACGCGCGCCCGAAAAAGACCCTGGAGGAGACTTTGGCCGCCCGGGCTGCCCGCCGGGCGGAGCTGGAGGCCGCAGCGGTCGGGAAACAGGAAGGAGGAACAGCATGACCTGGGGAACCTATTACTTTTTCTATGAGTGCCCTCAGTGCGGCAAGAAATACCGCTATGAGCTGGAGGGAAGCGCCGACGAGGAGTTTGGCTTCTGCCCGGAGTGCCACGTGATGGGCACCTTCGTGGGGGAAACCAAGGATAACCAGCAGGGCGAGGACAAGTTCGCCGACTACGAGTTTGTATAAACAGGGGGCTCCCCGGCAACGCCGGGGAGCCCCCTGTTTCAGCCGCCGCCCGGCCGGAATGATCCGTAGGGGCGGGGCTTGTCCCCGCCCGCGGGCGGCCATAAAGGCCGCCCCTACATTTCCGGGGTTCCGTTTCCGGCAGGCTATCTCACGGCGCTTGTATGTAGGGGCGGGTACCCACACCCGCCCGGGGCTGGCCGGTGGCCCGGAAAGACGTGCCGATGTGGGCATCGGCCCCTACAAAGCAGGACTTACCCCCGCCTGTCCCCGTACGTCTCCACCCGTAGGGGCGGCCCTTGTGGCCGCCCGCGGCAGGGACAAGCCCGCCCCTACAAGCCGTCCAGCAGACAAGATCCCCGCGTCCGGCGGTATGCCGGGCGCGGGGGTGCCCCTATCTCCAGAGGGGGTAATAAGAATGGCAAATTATACGGCGCATTATCAATTACATCAATGGGAACCGGAGGACAGCTTTCTCCGCACCGACTTCAACGAGGACTTCGCCAAAATTGACGGTGCGCTGGGCGGGAAGGCAGAACAGTCTGCGGTGGATACGCTTGCCGAGCAGGTTGCCGGGAAATCCGAGCTGGTAACGGGGAGCTATACCGGAGACGGGGAGGCCAGCCGCACCATTGAGCTGGGTTTTTCCCCTAAGGCGGTACTGCTGGCCTCCGGTTCCGGGCCGATCAATTACACCAGCTCGCGTTATGGCGGTCTGGCCCTGGAGGGGGCAGAGGTAAACACGGACTGGGAATCCACCTCCGGCGAGCCGGTTCTCCGCGTCGTTACAGGGGGATTCCAGGTATTCTACGATTATGACGAGGAGGTTTTCTCCAACTCCGACCGTGACCGCTATCACTACCTGGCTTTGCGCTGAGAAAAAGAAAAACCCCCGTGCTTTAGCGCACGGGGGGTTTCCGCCCACAGGGTAAATTCTGATTGGATTACTCGGACACGCTAAAAGTGATAGTGATGTCCACGCCGTCCACAGTCAGAGTAGCAGTCGCAGTCTCGTCACCGTCAAAGACGCCGGCATCGGCCAGAGCCTTGACCAGAGTGTTAGCGTTGTCGCCAGTGGTCAGACCTTTGTCGCTGGAATCATACCAGTTGCTGCCCTGGAGGCCGCCGTCCTTATCCCACACATAGGTCACACCGTCATACACGATGGTGGTAGCACCGTTCTTGTGCAGGGAGCCCAGGAAGCGGGCAGTATCCCAAGTAATGGCATTGGACTCGGTACTAATGGCGGACTGCTCAAAGGAGGCAGTCACCTTGGTGCCGTCGGAGTTCCAGGTGCCGTGGGCAACATAGTTACCCAGGTCGCCGTTCTGTCCCCAAGCGCCATCCGCATTCACCACGGCATCAGAGACGGCCTCCTCAACCTCAGCCACGGTCTCGTCGGTGATAACGCTGTTGTCCTCGTCCACATAGACCTCAATCACAGCGTCGCCATCGTAAACAGCGGAGATCACACCCTTGAAGTTGTCGTCCTCATAGTCGCGGGCCAGACGGCTGGGAGTGGTGGTCTTGCCGGTGCCGCCATCGTTTAGGAAGATGGTGTACTCGTCGGCCAGAACCAAATCCACACCGTCGAAGGACAGCACGCCGGAGGAGTAGGCGATCGTGGAGTCGACGTTCCAGACGCGCAGGTCGTTGCCGGAGACGGCGTTGTTGATGCGGTTCAGATCGCTGGTGTTGACATAGCCGTCAGCGTCGTAGGTCACATTACCGTACAGGCCAACCTCCACATCACTGGTGCTGTTCAGGTTGACAGTGCCGATCTCGCCGTTGACAATAGCGTCAAAGACATAGTACTTGTTATCGTCGGCATCCTGGCTGGACTCGTAATCGGTGTCCAGGATGTAGATGCGGTCACCCGCCACGCTGCCGGACACGCCCAGCTCGCCAGTCTCACCGTTGATGAACAGGTAGTCGGCATAGCCGTTGTCGTCCAAGATCGCAACGACCTCAACCTCGGCATCGGACTCCAGGTGGGTGATGTTCACGTCGGGCACGTTGCGGATGCCAGTGTAGACATTCACGTTGTCGCCGCGGCGGATCACGAACACGGTGTCGTTATTCAGGCGGACGCTCTTGTCCAGAGAAATACGGGCATCGCCGGTTTCAATGATCTTGCCGGTAGTATTAAAGTCCTTGCTAGCGGAATCATTGCTGTTCAGCTTGCCCAGCTCATAGGTGCCGTCGTTCTTCTCGTCATAGGAGAACCAGGTGTTCTTGGTCTTGTCGGTGCTCTCCCACTCAAGGTCATCGGCGTTAGAAACCTCGATGACAGCGGTGGTGCCGTCCACGAAGTAGGCCTTAGCCTCAAAGCTCTTGTTAACGCCGCCGATCTGAGCGACATTGGTGATGAACACGTAGTCGTTGGAAGCCTCCACGCCGTCAGCGTAGATGACATAGCCGTAAGTATCCAGGACCAGATCGTAGTCATCCTTCAGGTTGTAGGTGCTGCTGTAGCCCTGGCTGTACTCGTACTTGGTGCCGTCAAGCGTGACGTTCTTATTGGAGGTGTAGGAGGTCACAGTGCCGGAGACGACTTCGGCAGCCTGAATGGTCTTGACCTCGTCGCCCACAGCGGTGATCAGGACATAATCGCCGTCCTCAAATGCGGACAGGTTTTCAAAGTCGTCGGCGGACAGGGTGGTATTGACAGCGGGGAAGGTATCCAGGCCCAGATCATCCAGCTCCAGCTCCTCGTTCTCCTCGTCGTAGCCGCCGTCCACCTGAGCCACATAGGTGTGAATCTGAGACAGGATGACGTTGTTGTCGTCGTCCACAAACACCTGGGTCAGGACGCCCTTGGCAGTGCCCTTGGCGTCGTCGGTTTCGTTGTTCACAAAGTAGTCGGCCACGTCAGGGCTGCTGACCGGATCGCCATCCACGTAAACAGAAAAATCAGTGGGCTTAGAAGCGGTGATATCGTTGTAGACGGTGCGGCCAATCACGTCATACAGATCGCCCTTGTCCACAGCGGTAGTAAAGGTTCCGTCAGCCTCAGCAGGATAAGTGCCGATGATGTCGTTCTTCAGCTTCCACTGGCTGGCGGGGCGGGCAAAGTCGTCCTCACCGTTGACCTTTTTCAGATCTGCGAAGTAACGCTCACAGAACTGCTGGGTATCGTCGTTGCTGTCGCCGGCATAGTCGCTGTCGGTCTTGGAGACAGGTTCAGCGGCAGTGTTGCCCACGATGATGGTGGAGCCGTCAGGCTGCTGGATAGTGGTGCCGCGGCTGGCGTAGCGCACCATGTCGGCCTCCAGGGTCTGGTAGGCCATCTGGGCAGCCTGCTCACGGGTCATGGCATCGGCCATGATTACACCGGACACGGCGATACCGGCATCCACGGCATCGGCGGCCACATTGACGGCCCAGTCGTTGCCCACATACTGCTCGATAGCGGGATCATAGCCCAGGGCCACCAGCAGCATCTTGGCAAACGCCAGTCCGGTCAGCTCACCCTCGGGATTGAAGGTGCCGTTGCCTGTGCCCGCCAGAATATTCTGCTGGGCGCAGTAGCCGATGTAGCCGGCAGACCAGCGGTCGGCAGCCACATCGCTGAACACAGTGGAGTTAGTGGTCAGGTTCTCGGCATCGTCGCCCAGGAGCATGCGGCAGATGATGGCCGCAGCCTGCTCACGGGTCAGAATGCCGGTAGGATCAAAGGCGCCCTTGTCGGTGCCCTCGAACACGCCGAGCGCGGTCATGACTTCCGCGGCCTCGGCGTAAGTGATCTCGTTGCCGTCGACGAAATCACTGCTCGCAGCGGAGGCGCCGACGACCATCATACCGACGAGCATGACAGCGGCCAGAACCAGGCTGAGAGTCCGCTTGAGGTTTCTCATTTGGATTTCCTCCTTCTGAATTTTGAAGCCTAGGGGCGTATGACGCCCCTTACATGGGAGGAAAGAATGCAGCTTTCGGGGAATAGGGGTATAAAAGGCGGGGAAACAGAATCAAAAGGTTCGCATGGTAGACGTATGGTAGACATTATAAAAAACTCCTTGGGGAAAAAGCTGAAAATTCAGGCGCTTTGCGTTGCATTTTGGTAGACATTTGGTAGACATAACCCCACGCACGATCAGAAGAGGTATAAAAGTCGGCAGATTGGGTATTTTGAAAGCAAAGGATCACAGGCACGAGAAGAGAAAATCGGAGCACACGAGAATTTTGCTTTGATTTTAAGGAGAGATCTGCTATAATGTACTCGTATTGGAGCGCACTTCCATGGAAGGCGTTTATTAAATTGTGTTTACCGGGCCGGTGAATTGCCGGCCCTTGGATACCGTTTATGCCGGAAACGGCTGCGGCGGAAGGAATAGAGGGTTGTAGCTTTGACAAAATATGTGATCCACGGCGGAAAGCCGCTTTTTGGAGAAATTGACATCAGCGGCGCGAAGAATGCCGCCGTCGCCATAATCCCCGCCGCCCTGCTGGTGGACGGGGTATGCCGCATTGAGAACATTCCCCAGATCAGCGACGTGACATTGATTCTGAATATTTTGCAGGAGCTGGGCGCCGATGTGCGCACCGTCAACCGCACCACGGTGGACGTGGACTGCTCCCACATCCGCAACGCCCGTGTGCCTGAGGAGCTGGCGCGGAAAATCCGCGCCTCTTATTACCTCATTGGGGCGCTGCTGGGCCGGTTCGGCTCCGCCGAGGTGCCCCCTCCGGGTGGCTGTGACTTCGGCGGACGGCCCATTGACCAGCACATCAAGGGCTTTGTGGCCATGGGGGCCGACGTGGATGTGCGGGGCGGCTACATCCATGCCAAGGCCAAAAACGGCCGCATGTGCGGCACCCAGATCTATCTGGACATCGTCTCGGTGGGCGCCACCATGAACATCATGCTGGCGGCCGTGCTGGCCGACGGCCTGACTGTCATTGAGAACGCCGCCAAGGAGCCCCACATCGTGGATCTGGCCAACTTCCTCAACTCCATGGGCGCGGAGATCATGGGCGCGGGCACCGACGTGATCAAGATCCGCGGGGTGGAGCGCCTGTCCGGCGGCAGCTACTCCATTATCCCTGACCAGATTGAGGCGGGCACTTATATGACCGCCGTGGCCGCCGCCGGGGGCGAGGTGCTCATCCGCAACGTCATCCCCAAGCATCTGGAGTGCATCACCGCCAAGCTGCTGGAGATGGGGGTGGACGTGGAGGAGCGGGATGACGCGGTGCTGGTGCGCCGGCACGGCAAGCTGACCCGCACCAACGTCAAGACCCTGCCCTACCCCGGCTTCCCCACCGACATGCAGCCCCAGATTGCCGCCGTCCTCTGCCTGGCGGAGGGCACCAGCGTGCTCACCGAGGGCGTGTGGGACAACCGCTACCGCTATGTGGACGAGTTCCGGCGGATGGGCGCCCAGATCCAGGTGGACGGCAAGATCGCCGTCATCGAGGGCGTGGAGAAGCTCACCGGCGCCCGTATCCAGGCCTGCGATCTGCGGGCCGGGGCGGCCATGGTAATCGCGGGCCTGGCGGCCCAGGGCACCACCGAAATTGGCTGCATCCACCACATCGAGCGGGGCTACGAGGATATCGTGCGCAAGCTCTCCGGCGTGGGGGCGGACATCCGCGTGGTGGTCACCCCGGACGAGGAGAAGCAGAGCCAGGTAGGCTAAAAAGAAAACAGGGAGCGGCGGCGCAGGCCGCCGCCCTTTTTTGCGCAGAGAGACTACATAGTGAGGAGCGATTCCGTGCTGGAACTTTGTACCCTGGCCAGCGGCTCCAGCGGCAACAGCCTGCTGGTGACCGACGGCCGCACCCACGTGCTGGTGGACGCGGGCATCTCCTGCCGCCGTATCTGCACCGGCCTGAAGGAGCTGGGCGTGGAGCCAACGGAGCTCGCCGGCGTGCTGATCACCCACGAGCACAGCGACCACATCTCCGGTTTGACCACCCTGACCAAGCAGCTCAGGCTGCCGGTGTATGCCAGCCCTGGGACGGGGCGGCAGCTTTGCTACCGCATCGCCTTTCTGGAGGAGCTGCTCCGCCCTGTGGCGCCGGGGGAGGGCTTTTCCGTCGGCGGGCTGGCGATTGAGAGCTTCCCCACCTCCCACGACGCGGCGGAGAGCGTGGGCTACGCCCTGTCCGCCGGGGGGCGGAAGGCGGCGGTGGTCACCGACCTGGGCTATGTGACCGGGGCGGTGCTTCGCGGCATCCGGGGGGCGGATCTCCTGGTGGCCGAGGCCAACCACGACGTGGAGTGGGTGCAGTCCGGCCCCTACCCTTACCACCTCAAGGCCCGCATTCTGGGCGACCGGGGCCACCTGTCCAACGAGGCGGGGGCCGAGCTGGCCTGGACGGCGGTGGAGGGGGGCGCCCGCACGGTGGTGCTGGCCCACCTGTCCCATGAGAACAACACCCCCGCCCGGGCCCACGAGGTGGTACGGGGCGTACTGGAGCGCCGGGGCGCGGCAGTGGGCCGGGACGTGGCGCTGGAGGTGGCCCCCCGCAGCGAGAAGAGCCGGAGGTACACGGTATGAAGGGCATCCGGGTGCAGCTCATCTGCGTGGGCAAGATGAAGGAGAAATTTTACATCGACGCGGCGGCGGAGTACGTCAAGCGCCTGTCGGCCTACTGTAAGCTCCAGGTGGTGGAGCTGCCGGAGGAGCGGCTGCCGTCCAATCCATCCCAGGCCCAGATCGACGCCGCCCTGGAGAAGGAGGCGGCGGCCATCCGCGCCAGGCTGGCGCCGGGGGCCAGCCTGATCGCCCTGTGCGTTGAGGGGTGCATGCGCTCCAGCGAGGAGCTCTCCGGCCTCCTGTCCGACTGGAGCAGCCGGGGGGGAAGCAGCCTGGCCTTTCTGATCGGCGGCTCCTACGGCCTTGCCCCCTCCCTCAAGGCCCAGGCGTGGGCCAAGCTGTCCATGTCCCCCATGACCTTTCCCCACCATCTGGCCCGGGTGATGCTGCTGGAGCAGCTCTACCGCAGCTTCAAGATCGACGAAGGCTCCAGCTACCACAAGTAGGCGTGACAATCTCCCGAATTCGTCAAAAGACAGGCTGGATATTGGTGAATTTTTGTGCTATAATCACAGTGCAGTACATCGTTTACGCCAGAATTTCAGATATTGGAGGTTAGTCCCATGTCCTATCGTGATGTTTATGAAAAGTGGCTCAGCAGTTCTGCGCTCAGCGAGGCGGAAAAGGAGGAGCTGCGCTCTATTTCCGGCGACGAGAAGGAGATTGAGAGCCGGTTCTTTGCCCCGCTGGAGTTCGGCACCGCCGGCCTGCGCGGCACCATGTGCGTCGGCCTGCACCAGATGAACATCCACGTCATCCGCCACGCCACCCAGGCCTTCGCCGAGGTCATTCTGGCCGAGGGCCCCGAGGCGGTGAAGCGCGGCGTGGCGGTGTGCTTCGACTGCCGCAACCACTCCCAGGAGTTCGCCCGTGAGACCGCCGACGTCATGGCGGGCAACGGCATCCCCGTACGTATCTTCGAGTCCCTCCGCCCCACCCCCGAGCTGTCCTTCGCCGTCCGGGAGTATGGCTGTATCGCCGGCGTGAACGTCACTGCCAGCCACAACCCCAAGGAGTACAACGGCTACAAGGTCTACTGGCAGGACGGCGCCCAGCTCCCCCCCCACCACGCCGAGGCCATCGCCAAGAAGATGGAGGAGCTGGACTTCTTCGCCTCCATCAAGCGCATGGACTACGACGAGGCGGTGGAGAAGGGCCTGATCACCGTCATGGGGGCTGAGACCGACGAGAAGTTCCTCTCCAACGTCATGGGTCAGGTCAACGACAAGGCCGCGGTGGAGAAGGTGGCCGACACCTTCAAGATGGTTTACACCCCCTTCCACGGCACCGGCTACAAGCTCATCCCCGAGGCCCTGCGCCGCCTGGGCATGAAGCACGTCATCTGTGTCCCCGAGCAGATGGTCATCGACGGCAATTTCCCCACCGTGGTCTCCCCCAACCCGGAGAACCCGGAGGGCTTCTATCTGGCTGTGGATCTGGCCAAGAAGGAGGGGGCGGACTTTATCCTCGGCTCCGACCCCGACGCCGACCGGGTGGGCATCATGGTGCGCACCTCCGACGGGGAGTTCAAGGTGCTCACCGGCAACCAGACCGGCGTGCTGCTGCTGGACTACCTGATCGGGGCAAAGCAGCGCACCGGCAAGATGCCCGCCAACCCCGTGGCTCTCAAGACCATCGTTACCACCGAGATGGCCCGCAAGGTGGCCGAGACCAACGGCCTGAAGTGCTACGACACCTTTACCGGCTTCAAGTTCCTGGCGGAGAAGAAGGACAAGCTGGAGAACGCCGGGGAGGGCAAGGTGATCTTCGCCTACGAGGAGAGCTACGGCTACATGCTGGGCGACTATGTCCGCGACAAGGACGCCGTCACCGCCGCCCTGTCCCTCACCGAGATGGCGGCCTGGTACGCCGGACAGGGCATGACCCTGTACGACGCCCTGCTGGCCTGCTATGAGAAGTACGGCTATTACGGCGAAAAGACCCTGAACCTGGTGATGCCCGGCCTGGACGGCCTGAAGAAGATGGCCGATCTGATGGCCAACCTTCGGGAAAAGCCCCCGGTGGAGATCGCCGGCGTGGGCGTGCTCCAGCAGAAGGACTACAAGGACGGCAGCGTGGTCAACGTGGCCGACGGCGCGAAGAGCACCATGGAGCTGTCCGGCTCCAACGTGCTGCGCTATGAGATGGCCGACGGCACCAGCCTCATCGTCCGGCCCTCCGGCACCGAGCCCAAGGTCAAGGTCTACATCCTGGCCAACGACGCCTCCAGGGAGGCCTGCGACGCCAAGGTTGCCAAGTACGCAGTCTGGGCCGAGAGCCTGAAAAAGTGAGTGAATAGAGTAAACCGGTTCCCCGGCGTCCGCGCCGGGGAACCGGTTTTTTCACGTCGGGAGCAGCACGGATTTCCAGCCTCCCGGAGTAGCGGGAACCTGAACAGAGGCGGTGTCGCCCCAAAATGCATTTTACACCCTGTGCACGGGCGGCACTTGCGGCCGCCCCCTTTTTGCCCCCGCTGGGAACGCTTCGCCCCTTAGGGGCGGGGCTTGTCCCCGCCCGTGGGCGGCCACAAGGGCCGCCCCTACTTCCGGGGTTCCGTTCCCGGCGGACTACCTTGTGGCGCTTGTGTGTAGGGGCGGGTGCCCACACCCGCCCGGAGCTGGCCGGTGGCCCGGAGGGGCGGGCCGATGTGGGCATCGGCCCCTACAGAGGTCTGCTGCGGCAGGCACCGCCC
>OJPN01000057.1_pt1 | contig 84818 bp, 77 predicted proteins | sample 1598511 | NCBI WGS metagenome assembly OJPN01 (sample SAMN03922485, study PRJEB24848) | human gut metagenome | isolation source: stool sample | host: Homo sapiens | place: Germany | collected 2011-05
TAAAGCACATAAATCATTGTAAAATGAAATAACTACATCCGGTTGCCATTCTTTGCAAATTTTACGTATTCTCTTGATAATTACAAGATGAGGTATTTTAGCTCTTTTTTTCTCTTCTAAACAGCTAATCATGGTAACTTTATTTGATAAATTGTACTTACTTATTGCCTCAGTTTCCGTCACTAAAATCATGGTTTCTACATTGCTTTTTCCCCACTCATTAGCTAAAATACTCATTACCCGTTCTGCACCACCAAAGAGCATTCCCGGTGCTACAAATAAACATTTCATCACTTATCCCTCACTAACACCTATATACCTTCATGTAGTTTTTTGCCATTGCTGCTGACGAAAAATCTTCGGATCTTTTGCAGGCTGCCTGACCAAGCTTAGCTCTCAGTTCTTCACTGCTATACAAAGTCTCCATAGCCTCCTCAAGCTCATTGATTTTAGGCTCTATAAGAAGCGTACTTTCCCTATCCTCAAGCATATTAGGTATTCCACCTACATGGCTCGCAATTATTGGCAAACCTGTTCCCATTGCTTCAATAAGTGTCATAGGAACGCCTTCATATTCAGATGGTAAACAAAAAACATCAGCATCATGTAAATAAGGATATACATTTGACTGAAGTCCTAAGAAATCTACTTTACCAGCAACACCAAGCGTTTGTGCTAAGTTCTGCATTTTTGAAAACAATTCCCCTTCCCCAAGAAGCTGTAGCTTAGAACAAGGATGTTCTTTCACAAAATCAGCAAAAGCACGTATCAGTATTTCATGATTCTTTACCTGCATAAAACGACCAATATGGAGAATTGTAAAAATCTTATTTTCCTTGTAGTTAGTCTTGGTTATACACTTAGATAAATCAATCCCATTAAAAATTGTTGGTACTGAATCCTTGCATAATCCATAAACATCACTAATTGATTTTCTTACTTCTTGGCTAAGGGCAACTGGCACAACATCAAAGTGTTTGTACATAAAACTATTTACCTTCTTGCCCAAGTTTCCTTGTTCTTTTTGTGCTACATTATGTACTGTATGAACTTTCTTCTCAATTCCTGCTAAGACCGCTGCAATCAAGCCATACTTAGAAGCATAAATATGTGTATGAACAACATCCGGTTTTTCTCTTTTAAAAAGTCTGACGAGCTTGAAAATGATTGAAGGATCAAACCCAAGTTTTTTATCAAGGTATTCTATGCGAACCCCTGCTTTTTCCAATCTACCTGTAATCGCTGTTTTTTCCGAATACAAGCTAACAGCTATTACCGTTTCTCCAGCATTTTTTAATGCAATGCAAAGGTTCTCACACATTACCTCTGCTCCAGCTAATCTGAATGCTGGAATAACTTGCATGATCTTCATCTATCCTGCCTCCATTTTTAAGCTATTCCCAACTCTTTGGCAATTTTCTTCATAACATAGTCTTCACTATATAATGCTGCCTTTGTCAAGCAATTCTTTTTCATCGATATTATTTCTTTAGGATGATTTATTGCATACTCTATTCTATTCTTCAACAAGGCTGGTTCATTAAAATCATAAGGTAAACCCGTCTTTCCATCAGTTATCATTTCATCGCAATATTGCCATCTACGTGCAATAACCGGCACGCCTGCAGACAAAGCATCGATAATCGTTCCAGGTATGCCTTCATGCCTCCAATGCGTCGGAAATAATAAAGCATAATAATCTTTTAATGCCTCTACGCTTTCATTTGCAGGCACCACACCGCGATAAGAACATGCACTATCTTGAGCAATAACTTTCTGCAAATACTTCAGATAAGCTTCTTCAGCTGGTCCGTAAATATCAAGCTTTACAACCGTTTTTCCATATTCAGCATTTATTGCACGAACTGCATCAATAGCATCTTCGATACCTTTCTCTTTCATAACACGACTAAAAGTACAAAGCTTATACGGCTCTTGATACTCCGTACAAAGCTCTGCTTCAGTCATAATATTTAACTTCTTGAAATTTGGAAGATAAATAGCATTATTGACACCAAGCTTCTGCAACCGTTCTGCCAACTCTGTGCTTTCCATCCAATTACTTTTAAAAGAAGACACATAATTTTTCCAAGATGACTTCTCACTAACTTCTCTGGCAAGTCTCCCACCAATTCCGTAATGATAGACATCTTTATTCATGAATCTGCTCATAAAGCTTAATATAGGGAATAAAACCCTTCGCCCATTAGACGAGAGTAATACTATATACTTCTTATCACGAAAAAATCCACTCATAAACTGCCACAAAAATCTAAGTGGATTTCTCCTGATATAGTACGTATCAATCTTATCGATACCCTCAATTCCATATCTTTTGAGCGCATCATATATTGCAACGGTCTTGACAGTTTGACCATCGTTAAATTTTTCATTCCCACCAAAGTGGCCAATAATGCCAATTCTCATTGCTTTTCCTCCAATTTATATTTTCAACTTCTGTCCCATTTCTAAAAGGAACTCTTCTGTATAGTGTGAAAATACGCCGCTTGTTGGCGAAAAAGTCAACTCGCCAAAGTAAACCTTACCATTAATGTCATATAAATCAACTCTAACAAATTTAAAATCAGCAGAAAGTTTACGTGCAATATCTACCATTTGCTCAAAATGATCTGGTTTTTTTACCATATTAGAAGTTTCATCAGTCAGTCCCTTTAATAAGTTCCAATTCATATCAAAAATATGGCGGCTTATACTATTTCCCATTTCAGTTATAACTCTATCACCGCATACTAAAACGAATTGAGGTACTCCATTCATGCAATGAAATTTATAATCAATTAGTTTATCTGCATCAGCTAAATATTCTTCTGCATAAATTCTGTGTGGAATAGTAAAATAATGAGGTTCCATAGAATAAGTTCCATATGTTGTTTTCAGCCACCTCGACATTTCTTCAACACACTTACTCTTATCCATTTTCTCCTTTTCTGAGACGATATAATTCATCTTGCAACCATGTGTTGCTTTCAACGCAAAACTATTGGGTAGATTATCAAAATCCACCTCATCTACTTTTTCCCACGGTCCACCCACCAATGGTATTAATATGTCTTCCAATCCCTTTTTGTGAATATATTCACGTACTGCATATTTATCAGTACACATAGGTGCTAATGGAGACTGCTCATGCAACTCTATATATGTTACTTTATCTGCCAATGATTTAGGATTTTTTAAATCTAACGTTCTATGAAATCTTAACTTAGCATCAAATTTTTTTGCACTATCAAGACTAAATATATGGCTAATCAAGACAAGGAGCTTACCATATAAAAATTTTATACTCATCTCTATCCTCCATTTTTAAATTAAAAGCAAACTATAAACCTGTTATATTTTCCTCTTATCAATACCTATACCAGTTCCTTTAACCCATGCCCAGCATACAATCTCAAAGATACTGCGAACTACACCATGACCTTCAATATCATGATAAAGCTGCCAATGGTACTTCGCCTGCTTCAATTTATTACTAGATACAGAGCCAGAACGTCCCTTGCGATATGTACCCAAAACCTCTTCAATGCCGTAGCAGTAATCAGTTTTTTTCAATATCTGGAGCCATAATGCAAAGTCATTTCTTTTCTTAATAGATGGCACCTCAAACTTACCAAGAGCCTCCTGATCATACATTACAGACAAATTACCAATAGGATTAGATAAGCTTATCATCTTTTTATAGTCAGTCTTTTTTGGCGGAATGAGAGCAATGTGCAAATCATTTCCATCCTCATCCATCCAGCCATAACCAGTAGCGCTAAACTTAGCTCCTGTTTTCTCCATAAATTCAATCTGCTTTGCCAACTTATTTGGCATCCACAAATCATCACTATCAAGAAACGCCACATACTTTCCTGTTGCACGCTTAATCGCTTCTGTTCTTGCAATTGCCGGACCACCGTTCTTAGGGAGGACGTAGTAATGTATATTAGGATATTTTTCCAAATACGGCTTCAGAACCTCCGCTGTATTATCTGTACTGCAATCATCCACAATTTGAACTTCCCAATCTGAAACAGTCTGGGAAATTACAGAATCTAATGACTGCGATATAAATTTACCGCAGTTATACGTAGGCATAATCACACTAACTAACATTATTTTTATTCCTCACCTTCAAGCACCATAAACAACTACTCAACAAAAATATCAAGGCTATCCCCATAGACCTGTTACTTCCCCATCGCCGTCTGCTGTCCCTCAGCAACACCTTCCGTGCTTTCAGGCACAAACAGAATCTTAATCGTAGCAAAAATTATACGCAAATCCTCCCAAAAGCTGGGATGAGCAATATATAGCAAATCCATTTGCAGCTTGTCATACGGAGTAGTATTGTACTTGCCGTAAACCTGCGCATAACCGGTAAGACCGGCCTTTGCCTGCAGGCGCAGCTTAAACTCCGGAATCTGCTCTTCATACTGGCTGGCAATTTCCGGACGTTCCGGACGCGGGCCAACAACACTCATGCTGCCGCCGATAATATTCAAAAGCTGCGGCAGTTCATCAATACGCACCTTGCGGATAAAATGGCCAACCGGAGTAATGCGGTCATCGTTATCACCGCTGGAAAGACGTGCCACGCCATCCTTTTCTGCATCCACACGCATAGAACGGAACTTCAACACATCAAACTCCTCGCCATTCTGCGTCAGGCGACGCTGCTTATAAAACACCGGTCCGCCATCTGTCATTTTAATAGCAATAGCTGTCACCAGCATCACCGGCGAAATAACCAGAAACAGCGCACCTGCAGAAACAACGTCAAAAGTACGCTTAGCAATTGTATGCCATGGAGAAGGATTATACCTGCCCACGCGCAGCATCAGCAAATGGAACATGTGCATCTGCTGTGCACCGCTCATCAGCACATCGCCAATACGCGGAATAAGGTACATCATAATATTATTGGCAACGCAATATTTTAAAATAATGTTACGTTCATGGCTATGCACGCCACTCACAAAAACAGTCTGCGCATTTTTCAGCAAATCCAGGTTATTGATGCAGTTATCTACAGTCAGGGTTTTAATAACTGTAAACTTCTTTTCAAAGCCATATTCGTGAATCAGCTTTTCCATGCCTTGACGCTCATCATAAACAATAATCGTCTTGGTAGCAGGGAACAGGATATAAAACGCAATATGCGCCAAAAAGCTCCAAATTGCGGAAATCACAATCTGCGCTGCAAACACTCCCAAAACAGGCCAAATATCTGGCAAATGTCTCATCAGCAGGCAGGTAATAATATACATAATACCGTTAAACATGCAAGCAGCCAATGCCTGACTATATACGCTTTCAGAAATTCGGTTCAGCGAAATCCAAAAGGCACCATACACACGACCAAACGCAATATAAAGTAAAAAAAACAAAGCTATTACCAGCCAATTGCCCATGTTATAAAACGGCTCTGCAATACGCTCAGCATAATAAGCGAACCAAGCTATAGCAAAAGGCATAGTCATCAAAAACGCATTCAGCAGCTTCATAAGCCGCAGCGCCAATTCCTTAAAAAACATTCTCTTAGGTCCCCCACTTCATCAACACTATCATACATCATAAAATATATCATCCCTACGCATAAGTGCTGCTTTTGTCCGTAAAGCAGCACTCTCTCTATATTATTATTACTTTTCAGCTTCCTTGCTTCCGTAGTAATAGTAATAGCCATAACCATAGCCATGGTGCTCACTGCGCACCTTGTTCAGCACAACGCCCAGGATATTCGCCCCGGCATGCTGCAGCTGCTTCTTCACATCACGCGCCAGGTCAACCTTCACCTCGCCGCTGCCGATAACCAGCACCACGCCGTCAACCACAGCACCCAAAACCAGTGCATCCGCAACCGGCAGCACCGGCGGCAGGTCAATCAGCACATAATCATAAATCTCTCTGGCCTCCTGCAGCAGCTCCCGCATGCGCTCGCTGCCCAGCAGCTCGCTCGGGTTCGGCGGAATCACACCGCTTGTCAACGCATACAGGTTATCCACCTTCGTAGCCTGCACTGCAGCGCTCAGCGGTGTGTCCATGCTTATACAGCTGGAAATCCCCAGCTTATTGGAAAGGCCAAAATTCTTGTGCACAGTCGGGTTACGCATATCGCAATCCAAAAGCAGCACGCTCTTGCCTGCCTGCGTCAGCACAACCGCCAAATTGGCAGCAATCATGCTCTTGCCCTCGTTAGGTATGCAGCTGGTAACAGCCAGCGTCTTCAGCTCCTTACCGGCCTGCGCAAACTGGATGCTGGTGCGAATAACACGGTATGCCTCCGTCGCCGGGTTCTTCAAATCATTATGTGCAATCAGGTTTAAGCCTTCCATATTTTCCTCCACATTCTCACAGCCAAGCCAGGTTTTTTACCATTCTCCTGCATATTCTTCTGCAAATCCTCCAAATCAGGAACACTGCCCAAAAGCGGCAAATCCAGGTATTGTGCCACATCATCGGCAGTCTTGATTGTTCTGTTGAGCAGCTCGCGCACCACTACAAAGCCACTGCTTGCCAAAATGCCCAGCAGTGCTGCCAAAAGCAGTGTCATCGCCTTACGCGGCTTCACAGGGGCTTCCGGCAGCGTGCCGCTGTCCACCACCTGCACCTCGGTAGCAACGCTTGCTTCCGCAACCTTGGCCTCCTCCAGGCGTTTGGCCAGCATAACGTAAATCTCGTTAGCCACCGTCACATCACGCAGCAGGCCGACAAACTGCTGCTCCTTATCGGAAAGCTCCTTTAAACCGTTCTTGTTTTCGCCGTCAATCTGCGCCAGCTTGGCCAGGTTGCTTTGTGCCACGCTCGCTTCAGCCTCGCTGCTGAACTTGCTGGCCAGCAGCTGCTGGTGTACCGGGTTATCACTGGGAGCCTGCAAAGCGGCAACCTTGTTAATCTCCCTCTTGATCTTAGCCTTCAGGCCGGCAATCTCCTGGTTCACCTGCTGCACCTTCGGGTGGTTTTCAGTATATTTATCCATATAGCTGATGCGCTCGCCCTCCAGCTCCGCCAGCTTCGCATTATAGGATTGAATCGTTTTGTTATCCGCAATGGAAACAGCCTCGCCCTGCAGCTGGCCGTTAGCCGCTGCCAGGCGCGCATTGGCAGTAGCCAGCGCCACCTTGTTTTCCGCGCTCAGCTTATCCACCATGCTCATCTTCTCGCTCGCCAGCTTCACAGCATCATCGGGAGCAATAATATTATTTTTCTTCTTATAATCTGTCAGCTTATCTTCCGCAGTCTGCAGCTCATTTTTGGCAGCTACAGCACGCTCCTCCAAAAAGCCGCGGGTAGCCTTCTGCTGGTCACGCGAAAGATCCGTCAAACGCTTCAAAAAGCCGTCCACAATCAGCTTATTAGCCTCCTGGGCCTTTTCCGGCGTATTTGCACGCACCGTCAGCTGCATGATTTCGGTATCCTTAAAGGGCGCGGTAGTAATACGTCCCTTCACATAAGCATCATAAGCAGGATACTTGCCTTCTTTATTAGGCTGCTCCGTCTTTTGGATTACGGGCACCACAACACTGCGGCTCTTCAAAATCTCCGCATAGGTGTTCATCAGCTGGGTGTTGGCCATTGCATTGCCCATCGGCATAGATTCCAAAAGGCTGGTGCCAATGCCCTTAGGCTGCTTAACACGCAGCAAAGCCTGTGATTCGTATACCGGCGTGGCCGTAGCCAGGTATACGCCTGCTGCCACCACAAAAATACCGGTAACGCGGGCGATATTGCCTGCATTGCGCTTCAAAATATTGGCAATCTCCAGCAGGTCTATAGTAATCTCTTCGTCATTATGTAAATCCTTACTCACATCTATTCTCCTCAATCATCGTTTTTAATTTCGTTGATGTAATATGCACCGGTCAGGAACGGCATAATATCCTTGCTGAAGATAACCTTATGGTTGCTGGTCAGATACAAGCAGTCGCCCTCATGCAGCTCCAGGTTCGCGCTCTGGTCAGCCTTTCTCAGATAATTATTGATGTTCAGCTGCTGCACCTCGGTAGAACCGGCACGCACCAAAAAGATATTCCTCTTGGCAGATTTTTCGGTAAAGCCCTCCGCCTTAGCCAGTGCATCCAGCACACGGTGGCTCTTTTCCAGCTCAAACAGGCCTGGGCGTTTAACCTCGCCCAGCACATACACACGCGTAGTACCCAGCTTAACCACATTCACACTGATTTGCGGCTTCACCAGGTAATAACCGAAGCGGCTCACCAGCTCCTCACGGAACTGCGTCACCGTCTTGCCCGTAACATCCACATCGCCAATCAGCGGGAAGGACACCTTGCCGTCGGGGCGCACCACATACGGCGAATTCTGCGTATTACCCGCCAGTGTACTCAAATCCTCATGACCATATACCACAACCTGCAGCACATCGCCCGGGCACATCACATAATCCTGCACCTGCGCCTGTGCAGCGCTGCCGGTCCCTAACGCCAGCGCCAATGCCAATACTACTAATGACTTTTTCATTTTATACTCCTTAATAAAAATTTTTAAACAAAAAAAAACAGTATATTTATTATTTAAATAACCTGTTCCACCACTTAGATTTCTTTTCCTTTGCAATTAACTGCTGCGGTGCCTTAACCTTCAAAGGAGTGCCATCAATAATCCTCTGCGGATTAATCTGCGTCAGCTGCTGCAGCACAGCCTCACCGGCCAGCTCCCTAATTACAGCAGCACCGGCGCGCATATCCGTATCGCGCCCACTGTCCCTGTGCGCATCACTGCCCACAAAATCAACCAAACCGCTCGCCAAAAGCAGCTTCGCTGCCTGCTCGGCCTGCGCGCCAAAGCTCCCTGCAAAGCTGCCAATATTGCATTGCAGCAGCAAGCCCTCACGTCGCCAACGCAACAGCAGGTCCGGCTTCGCCATTAACTCAGTATAACGCTCCGGATGTGCTAAAATCGGCACAACCCCCTTCAACCGCAGCTCATACCAAAAGTCATCAGCATAATTCGGTATGAAATACATAGGTAACTCCACCAGGATATAACTGGTCCTCGCTGCAGCAAAATTTTCACCGTTCAGGCAAAAGCTGCCATTCTCAGCAATGATGTCCAGCAAATCCCAATCCATAAACACTTCACAGCCGGAATAAATCGCCAGCGGTAAATTGTGCTCACCCGCCAGCTGGCGCAGCCTTTCTGCACCAACTAAAAAATCCTGCCATGCAGGATTGTGTGCAGCCTGTAGCAAATGCGACGTTGCAAAAATGGAAGTCGTACCGGAAGCCACAGCCTTCTGCAACATTTTCAGGCTCATTGCCTCGTCCTTGCTGCCGTCATCTATTCCGGAAATAATGTGAGAGTGAATATCAATCAAGAGAAATCTTACCTTTGTTTATACTAGAGCCTGATTTTCTTTTTCGTAATACTAATATACAAAAATCAGAAAAAATCAAACCCAGTTATATTTAAGAATATTGTACTACTTTGAAGATTTATAGTCAATCAGTCCAAATAAGATTTTTTACTGTATACATCACACAACGCACTATTGCGCCTTGTATTTCTTAAAGTAAACTTCATATGATATGTTTTTATTTAATGCATTCAGTACCAGCAGTATACATATATAATATAACGGATTAAGTCAAAAATATTCTAAAATACAGGTTAGGTTTTTGTAAAATAATGCTGAAATCCATCGTCGGTTCGCTGAGGCTAATGGGATGCCCTCGCTTCCCCCCTTCCGTTGAGGTGCGCTCGGCAATATTGCGAGGTGGCACAATGCTGATTGCGTTAGGCTACACCAAGAGCCTCTCCTTGGGGAGAGGTGCCGAGCTTGTCGAGGCGGAGAGGGGTTTCGCTAACCTTTCGCTATTCGCATTTCTACAGATTGCATACCTCTTTGTATCCCAATACTTCATCAATCCGGCTTAATTCGTATGCTTACAAACTGCTGTCCCCTCTCAGTCGCCCTAGCGGGCGCCAGCTCTCCCCTAGGAGAGCCTCTCTTGACTCTAACATCAATTCACCTTGTCTCCACAAGGAGAGCCTCTCTTCTCCCTAAAGTCAATTCATCTTGTCTACACACAGAAAACCTATCTTATACTAATCCCAATACAATCAGCAAAAGCAACAGCGACCTCCCCATCCGGAGAGGTCGCTGCAAATCATAGCAAAAATTTAAACCCCAATACCCTCAATAAGCATCCAGCCCATTACGCGCGCCACCGACAACACGCACATTGCTGACATTAAACGCCGCCTTCAGCACCGGCAGATACTTGCCGATCAGCTCCGTGCGCACGCGCTCATCACCGGCAACCAGCAAAAGCGCATCCTCGCCCAGGTTAATATTCAGCAGCGGGCTGATCAGACGCGCAAACGCAGGCGCAGACATAGCCTTCTTCAAAGCCGTCAGTCCGGGTACAAGCTGCGGTTTTTCCTTAGCCATGCGCACTTCCAGCGCTTCAAAAGGAACCTCGAACAGCTTATCATTGTCTGCCCCGACAAAGCTTTCATTAAGAGAACCGCTTACACCAACAAAATCTTCTGCCATAAGAAAAACCTCCTTCATAACATATACACATAGGGAGACATAGCCTCCGCTCAAAATAAAAACTCCTGCTAATATGAATTTATCACGATTCGGACTCTTTGTCAAAAAATGCATAGTGAAAATTTTAGCAGTGTTTCAATAACGCTTAACAAAAAAATGCTTCTCGGCAAGCGATCTTTACAACTTTAATCAAACCGGCTGAAAGCACTATTACAGAGATACAAAAACTGACGAAGCAAAATTTGCCTCGTCAGTTTTATTTTTAGGTAATATTTAATTCAACGTCTGCTAAACGAAGTAATTATTTCACCATAGCAGCAACGATATCAAAAGCAGCAGCAAGTGCTTCATCAACCTTAGCAACGTCCTTAGCACCAGCCTGTGCCATATCAGGACGACCGCCGCCGCCACCGCCGCACAGCTTAGCAACAGCCTTAACGATGTTGCCTGCATGTACGCCTTTAGCAACTGCATCTTTAGTAGCCATGGTCAGAATGCTTACCTTTTCGCCCATAACAGCAGCCAGCACAACAACGCCGCCTACCTTATCGCGCATCTGGTCGCCCAGGTTACGCAGAGCGTCAACGCTGTCAGCATTAACCTTCTGTACCAGAACAGGAACGCCGTTAGCATCCTTAATCTGGTCAGCAACATTGCTTACCTGAGCCTTAGCAATTTCTGCAGCCAGCTCTTCAGCCTTCTTCTGTGCAGCCTTCAGCTCGCATTGCAAAGCCTCCAAACGAGTCGGAACGTCGCAGGAGCGGCATTTCAGCTCAGCAGCCAGACCGTTCACCATTTCCTCGGTAGCGTTTACATGAGCAACAGCACCATGACCGGTAACAGCCTCAATACGGCGCACGCCTGCACCGCTGGAGCCTTCGCTCACGATTTTGAACATACCGATTTGTGCGGTATTGCTTACATGGCTGCCGCCGCAGAACTCCATGGAAAAGTCCGGAACGGTAACAACGCGAACGATATTGCCATACTTTTCACCGAAGAGAGCGGTAGCACCCTTCTTCTTAGCTTCCTCAATCGGCAGCTCTTCAATATTAACAGCCTTGCCAGCCAGCACCTGCTCATTGACAATAGCCTCAACCTTCTTCAGCTCCTCAGCGGTAACCTGAGAGAAGTGGGAGAAGTCAAAACGCAGACGGTCCGGACCGACATAGCTGCCGGCCTGGTTAACATGGGCACCCAGAACCTGTTTCAGAGCAGCATGCAGCAGATGGGTTGCGGTATGGTTACGCGCGATATCCATTTTGCGAGCCTTGTCTACAGCAAAGGTAACAGCGTCGCCTACAGCAACAGTGCCTTCGGTAACGGAACCGATCATAATAACAGCGCCGTCAGGCAGCTTCTTGGTAACATTTACAGCGATAACGCCGGTCGGAGCGGTAATAGTACCGATATCGCCCAGTTGGCCGCCGCCCTCAGCATGGAAAGCAGTAACGTCGCAGATAACAGCAACATCAGTGCCGTCAGCAGCGTTTTCAATCGGCTGTGCGTCATGCGCAGGATACATCTTCACAATCTTAGCTTCGGTTGCAGCCTCGTCAACCTTCAGCTCAGCAACATTGATGCCGCTGGTGTTATAAATAACCGGACGGCCCTCTTTATCGTTGCGTGCTTCACGCGCCATTTTACGCTGAACCTCCAGCGCAGCGTCGAAGCCTTCTTTATCCATAGTCATGCCTGCTTCTTCCAGGATTTCTTCAGTCAGTTCCCAGGGGAAGCCAAAGGTATCGTTCAGCTTGAAAGCAGTTGCACCGTCGAGCACGGTTTTGTTTGCAGCCTTCAGCTTTTCAATCTCTTCGTTCAGCAGCTCGCAGCCCTGCTTCAGAGTGCGCAGGAAGCTGGTTTCTTCCATTTCCACAACCTTTTTGATGAAGTCAGCCTTCTCTACCAGGTTGGGGTAAGCGTGACCGAACATGCCGATAACAACGTCAACAGCACCGGTCAGGAACATCTCGTTGATGCCCAGCAGACGAGCGTGACGGATAGCACGGCGCAGGATGCGACGCAGTACATAGCCACGGCCTTCGTTAGACGGCAGGATACCATCGCCAATCATAAAGGTCATGCTGCGTACATGGTCAGCGATAACCTTCAGGGAAACGTCGGTAGCCTTGTCCTTGCCATATTCAACATTAGCAATCTTAGCTGCATATTCAATAATCGGGAAAATCAGGTCAGTTTCAAAGTTGGACGGCTTGCCTTGAACAACACTTGCCAGACGCTCTAAGCCGGCACCGGTATCAATATTCTTGTTTTTCAGCGGCGGGTAGGTGCCATCAGGCATCTGGTTGAACTGGGTGAATACCAGGTTCCAGATTTCCAGGAAACGGTCGCAGTCACAGCCAGGGCCGCAGGTCGGTTTGCCGCAGCCGCGTTCAGGGCCGAGGTCGATGTGGATTTCGGAGTCAGGGCCGCACGGACCGCTGCCAATCTCCCACCAGTTATCAGCCAGGCGTACAATGTGGTCTTCAGGAACACCTACAACATTGTGCCAGATATCAAAAGCTTCATCATCCTCAGTGTGGATGGTGATGTACAGCTTATCAGCAGGCAGGCCAAGCTCCTCGGTCAGGAACTCCCAGCTCCAGGGAATAACCTCTTTTTTGAAGTAATCGCCAAAGGAGAAGTTGCCCAGCATTTCAAAATAGGTATGGTGGCGCGCAGTGCGGCCAACGTTTTCAATATCACCGGTACGCACACATTTTTGGCAGGTGGTGATACGGGTAGCAGGCGGTTTCATTTTGCCGGTGAAAAACGGCTTAAAGGGTGCCATACCAGCACCGATAATCAGCAGAGTCGGGTCATCCTGAGGAATCAGGGAAGCACTCGGAAGCATAAGGTGGCCTCTATCTTGGAAAAATTTCAAAAACTTTTCGCGGATTTCGTTACCAGTCATGTATTTCATAGTAGTTCATTCGCTCCTTCGAAAAATAATACTGCATTACTGCGGAAAATGCCGCAGTAAACAAAGATTGCATATAAAAAAATTATATAATTTTTACCTGTGAATGTCAATAAGCGCAAAGGGTCAGGGCTGTATATATAGCATAAAAAAACGGAGCAATTATCTGCCCGAACGGCGATCTAACTACTCCGTCTGCTTAAATTTAATTTTTAAGCTTAATCCTGCTCATCCAGCTCATAAAGGCGCTTATAAATGCCATCCAAAGCCATAAGCTCCTTGTGTGTGCCGATTTCCGCAATTTCACCGTTATGCAGCACCACAATTCTGTCAGCGTTGATAATCGTAGACAGACGATGTGCGATAATCAGCGTAGTGCGGCTTTCAGCCAGCTTGTCCAGGGATTTCTGAATCTGCTTTTCAGTCTTGGTATCCAGCGCACTAGTCGCCTCGTCAAACACCATCACCGGCGGATTCTTCAGGAAGGCACGGGCAATAGCAATACGCTGCTTCTGGCCGCCGCTCAGCTTCACGCCGCGCTCACCGACCTTAGTTTCGTAACCCTCAGGCAGCGCGCTGATAAAGTCATCAGCAGCCGCCAGCTTGGCAGCCTGCTCAATCTCCTGCTCGCTTGCCTTAATCTTGCCATACGCAATATTAAAGTTAACAGAATCGCTGAAGAGGAAAACATCCTGCTGCACCAGGCCGACATGGTTACGCAAATAGCTCTGCTTATACTTTCTGATGTCCACGCCGTCAAGCAGCACTCTGCCCTGCGTCGGCTCGTAAAAGCGCAGCAGCAGGCTCGCCAGCGTTGTCTTGCCTGCACCCGTAGCACCCACAAAAGCCACCTTTTCACCGGGAGCGATATCAAGATCAAAATGCTTCAGTACCGGCTTATCCTGCAGATAGCCGAAGGTTACATTCTCAAAGGTAATGCGTCCCTTAATATTACCTGCAGCAATCGCATCAGGCGCATCGTCAATCTCCACCTTATGCTGCATCATCTCATTAAAGCGGTGATAGCCGGCCATACCGCGCTGGTACATTTCCGTAAACATCAGCAGACGGAAAACAGGTTTCATAAAGATATTAACATAAAGGAAGAAGGCAACAAAATCGCTGAGCGCCAGTTGGTCATTGGCAACCATCATACCACCGCAAACCAAAACTACCAGATTGGTTGCGTTGGTAAAAAAGGTAATAGTTCCCGAAAAATATGAAAGTATCGCAAATGATTCGGTACGCACACGCAAAAGCTCATTACTCTTGCGCATAAAGCGCTCCAGCTCCAGCTGTTCATTAGCAAAGGCCTTTACCAGGCGGATACCGCTCAGCGCCTCCTCTGCCTGCGCGGAAACCTCACCGGATTTTGCACGACTGCGGCGGAAGGCACTCTTCATTTTGCGGTTGACGAAAACAGAATGCACCGCCTTAATAATCAGCATAGCACCGATAATAGAGCCAAGATACGGATTCAGATACAGCATCATGAAAATAGTACCCAGCATACTGATAGTGCAGACAAGAAGGTCATTAGGTCCTTTAAATGTCAGCTCGCTGATTTCCACGATATCGCTTGTAATGCGCGACAGCAGCTGTCCTGTACGGGCATTATCAAAAAAGCGGAAGGACATTTTTTCCATATGTCCGAACAAATCGCGACGCATATCGTTCTCAATGCCGGAACTCATCACATGACCATAATAGTTGATAGAAAAAAGCAGACCGAAGTTTACAACATATAAGGCTAAAAGTATCCCAGCCCAGTAAAGCAGCTCGTCAAGATTCTTCTGTGGAATTTCAACGTTGAGCATCTGCCTTACAATATAAGGAAAGACCAGCTCCAGCAAGGCCGAGAAGCACGAGCCTATCAGCACCAAAAGCAAAATCAGCTTATAGGGCTTATAATAATGAATTATTTTTTGCAACATTTACTTTGCTCCTCCTGCGTTATTTTTCCAGATATGTAAACGGTAAGCACCGATAATCTTGCCATCGGGAGTCAGTGCCGGCGCTTCCACGCCTGCCAGCCACTGTCCGTCAGGTGAAATACCAATTGCCTGGCAAGGTCCTTCGGTCGGGAAATAGCTGTACTTTTTGCCTGTTTCCAGGTCCAGCACCAGTGCTCCGTGCGCCTTGTAATTGTGCGTGCGCACATTGCGCCCCACCGCGCAGGCCGCCAGCCTGCCGGCGAAGGCTATTTCCTCCATCGTACCGTCTGCCATATACTGATAGCGGAAGGTACCGTCTGTGTTGAATACAAAAATACTGTTGTTGCTCGGATGCTCTACAGGCGTCGGCAGCTGCCAGTTTTCACGGTTAAAGGTGTTAATCGTGGTAAAGAGCACGCCGTAGGGTGTTACAAAGCCGTCGCGTCCGCTGGCGTTGACATAAGCGCCGTCCACCTGCTGCGGCTTGGAAATGGAACGCGTCCACAGGATTTTACCTGCCTCATCAAACAAAATGCCGCGTCCGTCACTGGCTCCTGCTGCCAGATAGTTGCCGTCCGCGCTGTAGTTGGGGCTGCCGCGCATAACTGTGTTGTCAAAGGGCGGAATCGGCGGCACATGCGTCGAATTGAGCAGTTCGCCGGTTCTTTTATCGAGGAAGTACATTGTATCCTTATACTTCATATCCTCGCGGTAATCGTAGGCAGAGGTAGAAAAAACAGCTCTGCCGTTGTTATCATTGACATCGCACCAGTTTATCCAGCTGTCGATAACCTCGTTCTTGGGAAACTGCCACAGCAGCCTGCCCTCCTCGTTAACCGCCAGCATCTTGGCGTTGTAGCCTCTGCTGCCGTCCTTGCGCATCAAAAAACGGTAGGCATTGGCATAGACGTTGTTTTCCTTATCGACTGCGATATGCACCACGGAAGGATAGGAACGCTGCGAAGCATCGGAGCCGACGAAATCAGCACTCTTATACTGCCAGCGGATATCGCCTGTGTGCACATCAACAGCGTAAAGCCTGCCCTCCGCGCTCTGCTCGCCTACTATCGCCAGCTTGCCGTCAGGCGTAAGGCACAGTGCAATCAGCTTACCTATACCAAGGGAACGCTTCCATTTCTGACGTCCCTCGTTGTCAAAGAGGAAGAGCTCGCCGCGCTCCGTTCCGACAATCCAGCCTTCTTCCTCAGCGGCGTAGCGCACCACCGCCTTCGTAAAGCCCATGCGGTCATAATTCTGCGTCGGGATATCACCCAGATAGACGCTCACACCAGAGCCATCGTTATTAACATGAAACTGGTTCCATGGCGTTCTGCTGCCGGTAATCCAGTACAGTGCGCACCAGGAAAGCAGTAGCAGCACAAGTGCCAGCCAGCCTTTAAGCTTATTCATAGATACAGCACCGTCCAATCATAGATTTGGCGGAAAACGCCAAAGTAGAAGCCCTGCTCCGACAGCAGGTAAATAATTTTACTGCCAACAACTGCCACCACTACTGCAAACAGCAGCAGGCAGCTTGCCTTTTCGCGTGCGTCCCACTGTTGGTGTCGCTTTGCAGCGCCGCCTGCGAAAAAGCCGCGGCTCACAACCGAAAGCGCCAGCGTCTGCGCACGCCTCAGGCAGCGCGCCAAAAGTGGCTTGGCGATATACGGCAAATGACGCAGAACAGCAGTGCGTCCGCTCTGGCTGTCGCTGCGCAGCTGCAGCGCTGTGATAACCTCGCCTGTTTCTGCTGCCAGTACCGGCAAAAAGCGAATTGCCGTCACCAGCATGAATGCCATCTGTGGCGGCAGCCTCCAGGCCAGCAAGGCCTGCAGCAGCTGTCGCGGGTCACTCGTCCAGCAGACCAAAAGTCCCAGTGCCAGCATGCTGGCACTGCGCAAGCCCTGAACCGCACCGTACAGAATGCCCTCGCGATAGATGAAAAGTCCGCCCGTAAGCTGGCCGATGAAGCCTGCCTCCGGAGCAATCAGCACGAAAAGCGGTGTGCGCGGTGTCTGCGCAAAAAACAGCGCCTGGCTGAACATGGAGCCCCACAGGCCCAAGAGCAGCAGAATCGCCATCACCTTCCATTTGTAGATAGAGGTTTTCGCTGCCAGATGCAGTATTAAGGTAAACGTAAATAAAATAAAGAGCGTCCGCGGATTATCCACGGTAATCATCAATATTGCAAAGAGGAAGAGGAACAGCAGCTTGGTACGCCCGTTGAGCTTCTGTGCCCAACCTGCTGCATCAGTGCCTTCCCACAGCTGTCTTACGGACATAACGCTTCACCCCCTCTACCGTGATGCAGGGAGGAAGCCCCGCCTGCTCGCACACCGGCAGCAGCGCTGACGGTGTAAGACCGCCAGCCTCCACCAGCTCCTTATTGCTCAAAACCTCTTCTGTCGTGCCGTCGGCAATAATCTGCCCCGCACACAAAACAATTACACGGTCGGCTACCTGTGCCGCCAGCTCCATATCATGCGTACAGATGAAAATACTGCCCCCCTGCTCCTTATAAGCCAAAAGCAGACGGCGGATTTCCGCCAGACTCTGTTCATCCTGTCCTGTCGTAGGCTCATCCAAAAGCAGCAGCGCCGGCTTCTTCGCCAGCATAGCGCCCAAAACAACGCGCAGTCGCTGTCCCTTGCTCAATGCCAACGGAAAATCATCGGCATATTCCTCCAGATTCATATGCTCTAAGAGTTGCTGCAGCTCCTGCTGCGTAATCGTGTGGTTCTTCCAGCACAGCTCCTCACGCACCGTATCCGCCAGCAGCATCAGATCAGGCTCCTGCCGCAAGTAGCCGATTTTGCCCAGCTGCTTGTCTACAGGCTGTCCTGCCAGCAGCATGCTTCCCTGCTGCGTCTGTGTCAGTCCGCCCAAAAGGTTCATCAGCGTGCTCTTGCCGGCGCCGTTGAAGCCCATGATTGCGGTAATCTGCCCCTTGTAAAGCGTAAACTGCAGCTTCTTCAGCGTTGGCTCCTTGCTGCCGGGATAGGTGTAATACAAGTCGCGCGCTTCGAGAAGAGGCTGCTGCTGCCCTGCAGGCTGTGCCTGCGCAGCAGCTTCTGCAGGCTCGCATTCGCTATGCAGCATCTGCACAATTCTACCCTCGTCCGTCGTCAGCTCCGACAGCTGCAGTGCGCGGCACAGCTTTACTGTCTGCGGTTCACGCAAGCCCAAATCCGTGCGCCCTGTCATCGCCTGCCAGGCATCTTTAACAAGGCCGTCATACACAATACGTCCTTCCTGCATTACAGCCAAACGCGAAAAATATTTGCAAAGCTCGTTTACACGATGCTCTATCATCAAAATAGCAATGCCTGCCTCGCGGTTGAGGCGCACCAAAAGCTGCATAAAGCTCTGCACGCCCTGCGGATTCATCTGGCTGACAGGCTCGTCTAAAATCAGAAGTCCCGGCCTGGTAACAAGAATTGAAGCCAACGCCAAGCGCTGCCTCTGGCCGCCGCTCAGCTTGTGGATGCTGTAATTTTCAAAGCCGCCCAAGCCTACCAGCTGCAGAGTTTCGCTCACCTTGCGCGCAATAACCTCCGGCTCCTCGCCCTGATTTTCCAACGCAAAGCCTACTTCATCAGCCACCGTCATCGCAAAAAGCTGATCGTCCGGCGACTGATACACAGTGCCCACCAACTGGCCTGTTTTTTCCGGCGGCCATTTGCTGATATCCTCTCCCTGCAGGTAAATCGCTCCCTGCAGCTCGCCGCGCTCCTCACTGCCCAACAGGCCGCTGATTGCTTTAATCAGCGTCGACTTGCCACAGCCGCTGCGACCTGCCAAAAGCAGCATTTCACCGTCTGCCAGCGTCAGGTTGATATTCTTTAAGGTAAACTGCTTCCTTGAGGGATAGCGATAAGATAAATTGTCTATTTTCAGCATCTCTATTCCCCCATAACCTGCTGCAGCTTGCTGCCCGTCTTAGCACCCAGCCAGGCGCCGATGCTGCTGTACACAAGGCCGTTGACCAGCATATACAGCGCCAGATACCAGTCTGCATAATACAAACGGTAGAAGAACATCATCTGCTCCATGTTGACGAAGGTTACAAGCGCGTCACCCACGCCCATCAGCAGGCAGATGAACAGCATATAGCCCTTGCCCAGCTCCTGCCTGCGGTAGAAGCCGGAAAGATACAACAGCGTTTCCAAAATCGCTACGTTTACACTCATGCTAAGCAGTCCGAGAGGCGTAAAATGTCCGAACATCAGACCGGCAAGCATATATTTGACAAAATACATCAGTGTCAGCACGCCCGGCGCACGGAAGAGCACCAGCAGCGCCACTACCAGCAAATACAGCAGCATGCCGCTCAGAATGCCTGTCACCAAGCCGGAGAAAGGACCTAAGAATACATGCAGCAAATCACCGATAAGCGTTGTCGGCAGTGTGATACCGCCAAAGGCCAGCGCCGCAAAGAGTGCTACAGTAATAGCACCGCGCGCCCCGATGCGGTAGATGCAGCCCTTCAGCTTATAGCTGAAGGCCAGCACTGCCAGCAGGCAGATAAAGGAAAAGCCTACTGCCAAAAGGCCCAGATTATGCTTCTTGGCGATTGTCAGCGGTACCTCCTGCACCTTTTCCTGCCCGTTACCGCTTACGGTCACACGCAGGCTGTAATCACCCTCCAGAACAGTAAAATAATCTACATATAACGGAATGATAAAGGCCTGAGTTTTCTTGCCGTCCAGCGAAATCAGCGCCGTAGTTTCGTTAATGCTTCCGGTATCACCGGCCCAGCCATGCTCGGAATCCTCATTGTTTTTGCCGGCGGTACAAAGACCGGGCATAACCTTACCTGTCTTTTTATCAATCAGCTCCGCCTTAAATTTCAGCAGGCGCACATCGCGCTGCGGATTGCGCATATCCAGCACCAGAAAAGTCGCCGGATGGTTAAACACTGCCGACCAGTTCGTCGCACCGTCGCCCGTCATGCGGTTGCGGAAGCCTTCGAGCGTAGTATCGCGGATAAAAACCACGCCTTCTGCCGCGCGGTCGTCCTTATTGCCCAAATTATCTACCGGCAGAGTAACGCTCTGAATATACCAGTTGAACTTGCTGCGGTCCAGCTTCTTCCCCTGCGTCGGTTCCGCAGCTACCGCTGCTGCCGCCGACTCATAACCAAAGCTCAGCTCCTTGCGCTCGTGCCAGCCTTCACCGCTGACCTCAACCAGCAGCTGCTTCTGTCCGCTTGCAAGGTCAGCCTGCGGCTGAATGTACAGCAGATCAAAGCTCTGTCCGAAATCCGCCGGCAGCACCCAATCTGCCTCCGCCGTCTGGCGGCCGTCAGCGCTTCCCAAACGCCATTTGTCATTGGCAAGCGCCTTAAAGCCTTCCGGTAAAATGACACGCAAATGCGCCGGCTGCTCATGCGGTACATCAAAGCCGGTAATATTGATAAACAAAGGCATTGTACTGCCGCCATGTACTACATGCGCAGCACTCTTATCCAGATTGTAGGGATACACTGCCTCCAGCTTCACACCCGCAAATGCCTGCTGTGCAAGGCACAGCAGCACCAGCAGAATATATAAGATTCTCATACTTCACCTATTCGCAGCAAATCTTTTTCAGTAAAGCTGCATCCTTTTCTTTACTTGCCTCATCTACACGCGTTGTAATCTCCAGATTATTATTCAGCGGATTGCGGCTTACGGCAATATCAGCCGCATATGCTCTGCTGAGCAAAGCTTCCGTAAATACGCGCTCCGGAGTATCGTCTGCCAACAGCTTTCCCTCGCCTAAAAGCAGGATACGGCTACAGTATTTGGCTGCCAGATTCAGCTCATGTACGACCATCAGTACCGTCTTGCCCATCAGCGCCAGCTCACGCGCAAAACGGAAAATCTCCTCCTGATAAACCATGTCCAGACCGGTAGTAGGCTCATCCAGGAACAGTACAGGAGTCTGCTGCGCCAAAACCTTTGCCAGCAGAATACGCTGCTTCTGACCGCCGGAAACCTCTGTCACCGGCTTTTCTGCCAGCTCACGCGTACCGGTATATTCCATACAATCCAGCGCCAGACGCTTATCATCCTCGCTTTCGCGCTCCCACCATTTAAGATAAGGATAACGTCCCGCCATAACAATATCCTGGCCTGTATAACCAAAGCCAACCTCTACCTGCTGCTGCAGATAGGCTACCTCGCGCGCCAAATCTCTGTCGGTATATTCCTCCATAGGCTTATCAAAGAATAAAACCTCGCCGCTCTGCTTCGGCAGCATGCCGCGGATTGTTTTCAAGAGAGTACTCTTGCCGGCACCATTACAGCCGATAATACCAACAAGCTCACCCTTGCCGATAGTAAAGCTGGCGTCGCTGATAACGCAGCGGCTGCCATAGCCTATAGATAAATGATTTACACTCAATACTGCATCTGACATAATTACACCTCATGCTCATACTTCATCATAAAATTCAAATAAATTTAAGTACCATATACTTTTACCAAATCTTTTATATTATACCACATAGAGGCATCCGCTACAATAAATTGCAGACCGCACTCTGTGTAATCAAGAATCTTTTCTCAGATAAAATTCAAAACAAAAAGCATGAACCACGGCAATAGTTCATGCTTAAATAATCCTTAGCGAAAATCAACCTTCAGATGCTGTCTTTCAGGCATCCGCTGATATTTATATTTGGGATAACCAACCATCAGCGTACCCACAATCTTGTGCTTCGGCGGCACAGCAATCATATCCAGCAGCGGCTGATAGCCTGCAATACCGCAGGATTGGATAAAGCCGGCAATCGTTGTGCCCAGACCGATGGTCGGAGCAAACAGCTCTGCGTAGGCCCAGCTTTGCTCTGCATTGCTCACACCGGTAATGTTCAGACGGCGTGCCAGTGCAAAAATCAGGCAAGGCGCATTACGCGCGATAATATCCTGTCCACGCTCACGGTAAGCGCGCAGCACAACCTGAAAATAGCGTTTATTTTCGGTGCCTGCCGCAACCTCAGCCTCCATCCAGTCGGCAACAGCATCGGCAATTGCACGGATTTGCTCCTTATCGCGGATAACGATGTAGTACATACCCTGTGAATTGCCGGCAGTCGGCGCATAGCGTGCCACGTCCAGCATGCGGGTAATTTCCTCATCCGTCGGTGTCTGCGGCTTAAAGTTGCGCACACTGCGGCGCATGCGCAAAAATTCATAAGCAACCTCAGGCGTCGGCAACGGCATCGTCACCGGACGCTGCTCCGCCAGCGGCGTATATTTATTATCCAACGCTCCTACGGGACAGATAGCAACACACTGGCCGCAGCTCATACAACCACGGTCAAAATTGCATTCCGGTCCGTTTTCACCCATAGAAAGAATGCAGGAAGGACAGCATTCTACGCAAATGCCGCAACGCAGGCATTTCTCCTGATTAACTGTTAACAAGTCCATAACGTCACCTCACAGTGCATTATCGGTATAGTGAATGTATTCCAGTCCACTAAAATCTGCCTTATAATGACCGTTGCGCATAGGCGTACCCATGAGCTTTTTATCGTCAGGCAGACCATCTACATTTACCAGACCGATAGAAGCGGTAGCACAAAGAGCACCAAGCTGTGTTGCTACACGCATAGCATAAGCCTTGTCTGCTTCACCGACAACGCCCTTATGCGGGTACATTGCCGTTGCTGCGATGATAACCGTCAGGATTTTGCCGCTCAGGGCAAAAATATGCGGTACAGTATTCATATCAGTCTGCATATAATCAATTTTAAAATTATGACTTTCCAGCCAGGGAACGAGAGCCTGCAAGCCAAGCTCGTGAATTTCCTGCTCTGTTAAAAGCTGCTGCTCCAAAATTCTCTTCTCCTGTAAAAAATTAGTGTGCTCAACCCTTCTCACAAGCAGAGATTGTTAAGAAGATACTGGATGCAAGGAAGGTCGAGGACGGCGTATAATCTTATACTCCTAGGAGTCCTGTCGACGCAGAGGCGTCTTACACTGCTTCCTTTAGAGAGCGCCAAGAAGATGCCAGATACGAGGAAGGGCGACGACGGCGTATATCCTTATACTCCTAGGAGCCCTGACGACGCAGATGGCGTCTTATGGGCGCTCTCCCACAAGCTATTCTTCGCCGAGCACCAAAACTTCCGGTTCTAAGTGAACTCCATGCGCTGCAAAAACCTTATCCTGCACATCGCAGATAAGCTGCAGCACATCTGCCGCCGTAGCTCCGCCGATGTTCACCACAAAACCTGCATGCTTTTCGGAAACCTGCGCACCGCCGACAGTATAGCCCTTAAGACCTGTCTGGTCGATAAGCGTACCGGCGAAATATCCGGGAGGACGCTTGAACATACTGCCTGCACTCGGCAGCTCCAACGGCTGCTTAGTGATACGGCGGTTACTGAAATCTGCCATTTTATCAGCAATAGCCTGCTTATCACCTGCAGTCAGGCGCACAGTTACCGAAGTAACAATTTTACCGCTGCCCTGCAGCGCAGTATGGCGATAGCCAAAATCAAGAGCTGCAGCAGGCAGCTCGCTGATTGTGCCGTCAAGCTCCATCACGCGCACACTGGTAACAACCTTAGCCATTTCACCATCATAGGCACCGGCGTTCATATAAACAGCACCGCCAATGCTGCCGGGAATGCCCACAGCAAACTCCATGCCGCTCATGCCCAGCTCTGCAGCCTTACGGGAAGCAGCAGCCAGGGAAACACCACTGCCAAAGGTCAACGTGCAGCCGTCAACAGTAACGTCATTGAGCATATTGCCAAGCTTGATAACCAGGCCACGGATGCCCTTATCGCGCACCAGCAGATTAGAACCGTTACCAATCAGCGTAACCGGCACCTTCGCCTCACAGGCACGCTGCAGCAGCTGCTGCAGCTCCTGCTCGCTCTGCGGCATAGCCATCAGATCGGCAGGACCGCCGATGCGGAAGGATGTATGCTTCGCCATCGGCTCCTCTGCCAGCAAAGGCTTGGCAGTACAGCCTGCGAAAATCTCCTGCAACGTCATTATTTCTCTCCCATTGCCTCTTTGACAACGTCCTGAATAGTATTGGTAACGTCCATCAGCATCATCTGGAAACGAATCAGAGCGTTCAAATATTGAACAGCATCTGCATTCAGATTCAAAATGCCCTGCAGCTTCTGCATTTTATCAACAGAAGCCTGGTCGGGAGTCTTACCTTGATGCTTAGCAAACTCTACTTCCTGAGCAACCATCAGATACTCGTTAACCATTTTTTTAGCATCCGGATCCTTCTCCAGAACAACAGCTGCTTCCTTCAGTTTTTTGTACTCGTGGCTTTCGCGCATAGCCTTAGCCAATTCGTTTGCGTTATCATATACGTTCATAACTAAACACCTCACTAATAATATACTTTTACACTAACGTAAGAAACAAACATAGAAAAATACTGCACATCAACGCAGGGAAATTATACAACCACTACAGCACGCCAACACAAGCAAGTGATATATCGTGCAGCGAATAGCAATTTTAGCGAATGAGTGTCTGGAAGCACAGAAATGCCGCAACTGTTTGAGCGCTACGCTTAACTCATACAGAAGAATATGTTAGCTTAGCGCAAGTTTTGCGGTATTTCGTCTTGCTTCCACACGAAATTTGCGTCCGTCAACTCGCTTCTGCAAACCTCTCAGGAAAACTTATCTCATCAAGCGATTGACGGGAAAATTTCTCTGAGCGGAATGGCATATCGCTTGCGACGCTATTACTCATTACTAATATTCAAGTGAGCGAACTTAGAGCAGTCACCAAACTCAAAATGCCACCACTCCATCTCAATCCCCTTGAATCCCTGCAGCTCCATCTCCTCACGCAGCAGGCTACGCAGATAGCGCTCGCGCGACGTACCGCCGGCATAGCTGGCGTACTGGCGCAGCGACGGCTCATCAAAGCCGCAGCCCATATCCAGCTCTTCACCGCTCTCCAGACTGTACAGGCCCACATCCACAGCATTACCTGTGTTATGCGTGCTGCCCTTAGTTTCCGGGTTCTCCAGCATATCCTTATTATCGGCAGGCAAAGCCAGATTAGCCAGCTTGCTCACCGACCAGGGGCGGTAGGCATCCCACAGCACCAAGCCGTAGCCGTAAGGTGCCAGACGCTGCTGTACCTTGCCTAAGGCAGCAGCTGCCTCTTTAGAAACAAAGAGCTTGGGCGTAGTATAAAGCGGCGCACCGAAAAGGTTGTCACTGCCTGCGTAGACAGAATTAACCTTAACACCGGCAACAGTTGCAGCGTCCACCATCTGTGCCTGCTCACCTGCTGCCAAAGCAGCAGGAACGGTTGCTTTAGCAGCCTCCGCACGCAGCTTGGCCCAATCCTCGGCACTGCGCTCCTCCAGACGGAAGGGCTTCGCCCTCTCGCCCGCAGTCGTACCTAAAAAATAACGGCTGTAGGTATTACCGCCGACGCGGCAGGAAATACCGTAGCCATCAGGATCACGCTCAAAACGTACACCTGCTTCGGTATTGCTCATCGGCCCTGATTCCTGCAAAGTGTAGGAATCAAAATGCACCTTGCTGAGCGGATAAAGATTGGCCGCCGCAAAGGACTTATCCTCCAATGCAGTGCGGTACAACAGCTCCAGACGGCCGTTATTCTCACGGATAAGAATATTTTCGCCGTTGCCATAGTAAAAGCCAAGAATATACTTGATATCCTTCGGCGCATCTTTAGGCACGGAAGCCAAAGCAAGCTCCGCTCCCGTTTGGACATAGAAAAGCAGACCGGCCGCCAGGCCGGCCAGCAAATTTCGGTAATTCACTATTGAATCAGCTCCTTGCGTACATCAGCTAAAACATTAAGCCTGCTGCGTACTCTCGCAACATCTGCCAAATCGATTTCGCAGGAAACCACTTCCTCCTGCATACCTGCTTCGGCAAGAATCTTGCCGCTGGGCGCAACAACCATAGAATGACCGTAAAACGGCGCACCCTTAAAGCTGCCCGCACAATTTACCGCTACCACAAAGATGTGGTTTTCGGCAGCACGTGCCTGCGCCAGCAAGCGCCAAATATCTCCCCTTGCCTCCGGCCACTCAGCCGGGCAGAAAATGAGCTGTGCTCCTTGCAGAGCCAGATGACGGAAAAGCTCGGGGAAACGCAAATCGTAACAGATAGTCGAGCCGCAGCACAGACCATCTAATGTAAAGGCTTGAAAATTATTGCCGGGAGCAAAGAAATCCTCTTCATGGAAAAGGCCGAAAAGATGTACCTTATCATAAAGATTGACGATTTCACCGTTTTTATTGATAGCCGCAGAGGTATTGTAAACCTTGCCATTAGCATGACGCATCGGTACCGAGCCTGCGAGGATTGCACACTGCTCGCTGCGCGCCAGCTCCGCGAGCTGCGCCAGCACAGGCGAAGCCGGCGTTTCGGCCTCCTGCTCCAGGTGTCCCAGGCTGTAGCCAGTTGTCCACACCTCGGGCAGCACCAGCAAATCATGCTTTTGGGCAGCCTCCGCTGCCAGCTGCAGACCATGGGCCACATTAGCCGCCTTATTCTTTTCCAGAACTTCCAGCTGCAGCAGGGCTATTTTCATAATACGCGCTCCTTAGGCATCATATTATTGCTATGCAGGCGATTAAGGAAAAATTTCTCCAGCTTGCGGGTGCAGCGTGTAATGAAATGCTCCTTACCGCCTAAGGACTCAACAAAAACTACAGGATGACCGGCAACCTTTGCGCCTAAAACGTCTGTCAACAGCTGGTCGCCGACAAAAAGAATTTTACCGCCGCCCATAGCTTTAGTAATCTGCTTATAAGCCATCGGCAAAGGCTTAGCGGCACGCATAATGGTGCCAAGACCGGTCTGACGGGTGATACCTTTAATGCGGTCACCGCCGTTATTGGAAATCAATGCCACATTGATACCCATCTGATGCAGCTGACGAATCCAGGTCATAGCACGAGGGCCTACCAGGTTCTTGTCGCGCGGCAGCAGGGTATTGTCAATATCAACAACAATTTTGGTGTAGCCATTGCGCTTCAGCCATTTTGCGGAAATGTCAAATAAACTTTTTACTCTGTAATCGGGGCAAACATACTTTAAAATCATACTACCTTATCCTTTGGAAATTTTATTTCAAATGTGGTACCAGAACCACATTTGCTGATTACCTCGGCACTGGCGCCGTGGACACGAATAATTTCTTTGGCAATAGCAAGCCCCAGACCGGTTCCCGGAACACTGCGGCAATGCGATTTTTCAACCTTGTAAAAACGCTCCCAGATAAAAGGAATATCCTCTTCGGGAATACCCTTGCCCTGGTCGGAAACAGTTACAAGCACGCTGCCATCTTCAAGCTTATTCGCACCTACTGATACAGTACCATTTTCCGGCGAATATTTCAAGGCATTATCGCACAAAATCATAATTAACTGTACCATTTGGTCTCCATCGCCCAAAATTTTGATATTATCGTCGGCATGAACACTAATTGTAACATTATTCTTCACGCAGCGCACCGATAATTTTTCGGCGACATTACGGATGATACCGGCCAGCGGCAGCTCATCCATGTTGCTTACAGTCAGCGGGTCGCTGGACTCCAGTCTGCTGATATCCAGCAGCTCGCGTACCATACGCTCCAGACGGACTGTTTCTTCATTTATCAGGCCACGGTAACGCTGAATCAGATCAGTATCCGTTACCATACCGTCACAGATTGCCTCATTGTAGCCACGGATAATCGTAATCGGCGTACGCAACTCATGCGATACATTGGCCACAAAATCGCGGCGGATTTTTTCCGTCCGCTCCATCTTGGCAATGTAATCACCCAAATCCTTGCCTAAAGAATTAAGTGCATTTCCCAACTCGGCAATTTCATCATCGCCATGCACCTGCAGCCTGTGGGAATAATCTCCCGCCGCCATCGCCTGCGCATTGTCCTTCATATCCAGCACCGGCCGGATAATCATACCTGACAGACGTTTGACTAAGAACAGACTGAAAATAATGGCAATGATACCTACAATCATAATATAAATATAAACATTTCGCAAGAATTTTTCGAAACCGCTCAAGGGTTCTATCAGCAAAATAGCGCCTGTGTGTCCTTTACCGAAGGTATAAGGAACGCCGACCAGGATTACCTGCTCCTTGTAATACGGATGATAAATCTGCGATTTGAAGGACTTCCCGGCATAAACATCATTCAGTATCACTTTAATGCGATACGATAAATTACTGCTCTTCATATCCTGATCCAGTTTTCTGACGCTTTCCTGCAATACCTGTTGCGAAGGAGCACCATACTTAAGGAAATCCTTCATTGAAGCATTTTCTCCGGTCTCTTGTACATTTTCGTAATTAGAGGCCGCCAAAAGCTCGTAATTATCATCAAACAGCCAGATGCGTGCGCCAACCAGCTTATCTACAGCTAAAATATAACGATAAAGCATATCCCTGTCCTGCAGGCGGATGAAGGCTTCAACAGTTTCCCCCATCTCATTTCCCTTTTCGGCCAGCTCCTGCTCCTTAATCTGGAAAAAGTAGTCGGCAATCAGGTAGGATATGCCTGCTGTAATCCCCACAACGACGATAATTATGATAGTCATAAAACTATACATCAGGCGTGTGCTTAGGGATTTTTTCATAGGTTATTCGTCCTTTAGCTCGAATTTATAGCCTACACCCCAGATAGTTGTAATATCCCATTTGGAATCAGGCGGAATGTTCAGTTTCTGTCTTATGCGTTTGATGTGCGTATCAACAGTACGGGTATCACCGTAATAGGAATAACCCCAAATTGTTTCCAACAGCTGGTTGCGGCTGAAAGCCTTGCCCGGATTCGATGCCAGGCACCACAGCAGCTCCATTTCCTTAGTCGTAAAGGTCATTTTGTTGCCGAATGCAGTTACCTGATACTGGTCCATATCAATAATCAGACCGGGATAGGTGATGCGCGAAACCTCGCCCTTCTTCTTCTGCGTGCCTGCACGGCGCAGCACAGCCTTCACGCGGGCTACTACCTCACGCGAATTGAACGGCTTGGTGATATAGTCATCAGCGCCGATTTCCAGACCAGCAATGCGGTCATCATCGTCATCCTTGGCTGTGACCATGATAATGGGCAAATCCGACATTTTGCGTACCTGCTTGCAAACCTCAATACCGTCGAGAACTGGCATCATAATATCCAGCAGCAGAATATCCGGTTTTTCGGACTGCACCTTTAAAATTGCGGCAGCACCGTCTTCGGCTTCGATAACCTCAAAGCCTTCCTTTTCAAAATATATGCGCAAGATTTCGCGAATCTGCGCTTCATCATCAGCAATCAATATTTTCTGTTTTGCCATAATCATCACTCCTGCCTTTAAGCTGACTCGTACCGTTTATTTATCAGAGCAAACGGCATAGTCCTACAAGATGTTACTATAATTATAGCACAAATACTTGCTTTCTTAGTATGCTTTCACAAAAGATTTACATATATATACTGCTTTTATCATAAACGTAAACGCGAATGCATTATTTGTCACAGAAAATGCTTATAATTTTTTTTAAGACAGATATTAAAGCGGCTTAAAGGCTGCCAGCATTTTTTTGCGCTCACGCCACTCTGGCAGATAGCGTTCGACAATCGCGTGAAAGCGCGGTGAATGATTAGCCTCGTGCAAATGCGCCAGCTCATGCACCACGATATATTCCAGACACTCCTGCGGCCAGCAGGCCAGCAGCGTATTCAGATTAATGCTGCCTGTGCGCACGTTGCAGGAGCCCCAGCGCGTTTTCATACGATGTACCTTAAGCCCTGTATGACGCACGCCCATTTTCTTTTCCCATGCCTGCAGCAGCTGCTCTCCTCTGCCAGTTAACTCCTGCTTATAGAAGAATTCTACAAAGGCGCATTTAGCTTCATTATTCAGCTCACTGCGGTAATAAAAGTTAACAGCGTCAGCCTGCACCTCATAGGTGCCATGCTTTTTGCTGCTAAGCAAAAAGTGCGCCGGCAAACGCCTGCCCCACAGCCACACATGCTGCCCGTCAAAGGGAAGCTCGCCCATGCTGTACTTCGGCTCTTGCTTTTGCTGCGACTGTTCCTGCAGTACCTGCTGGAGCTTTTGGCGCAGCCATTGCTCCCTGCTCTCTAAGAATCGCTGCACCTCGCTTACGCTCATTCCTATGGGAGCAGTGAGAAATATGTCGCCAGTTTCTTTTATGCGCAGCGTAATATTTTTGACCAGTTTAAACTGAAGCTTTATCTTCAGACCGTGCAGGCTCAGCACGGTCTCGCGGATTATTCTGCTGTTCACAGCTTGTCTACCAGAATATTACGTCCCAGCATACGGTTGAATTCCCAAGCACTTTTACCGTCATGCACGTCAAACTGGTTCATTACGGCGTTAATTTCGTCGGCGTAATGCACAACAAAGGCCTCACGTGTAGAGCAGGCTACCGGAGAACCCTTTTCGTTATCGCCGTGGTGCGACAGCAGAATATGCTGCAGCTGCTCCAAACGAGAGGATGGCAAGCGCAGCTTGGCAGCTGCCTCCTGCACCATCATGCAGCTCATGGTAATGTGTCCGAGCAAACGTCCTTCACTGGTATAAGGGAAGCCGATTTCCGCAGAAATTTCGCGGATTTTGCCGATGTCGTGCAGCAGAGCGCCGGCAATAACAAGATCCTTATCCACGCCTTCAATCTGCTCGGCCAAAGCCACTGCCAGACCGGTAACATCCACAGAATGCTGCAGCAGGCCGCCCAAATAAGCATGATGCATGCGCATACCTGCAGGATTAGTCACAAAACGCTCATAGGTTGCACCGCTGAAAATAGTTTCCAGCAGCATACGCAGTCCGGGAGTGCGTACTGCCTTGATATAATTGGCAAGCTTAGTTTTATAAGCCTCTACATCAAAATCACCCTGTGGCAGCAAATTGCTGATATCGTCCTGCGGCAACAGATTTTCCAAACGCTGGATTACAACCTGCAGCGTCATATCGTTATTGAATTTATTGATGTCAACGTTACCGCCCATCATAAAGGCTGTCGGGCCCTCCAGCTCGCGCAGCTTATCTACAAGCATTGCATCAAAGCAGATAAAAGCAATGCGTCCGCTGTTATCCTCCAACATACCGCGGGCAAAAACACCACCGTTAGAGGAATTGCCTACCTTCTGTACCCTTACCAAAACTGCCTGACACACCTTGATGCCGGCTTTAAAATCTTTAATCATTCTTCTATCACCTGTTTTCTATATATGCTTCAGCAGCAGTGTTTCGCGTGCTACCTGAATTGCCACATCCCAATGCTTTTCCGTAAAGCGCAGCGATAATCTGTCGGCCAGGTCATCAAGCACCGGCAGCTCTGTCGGCTGATGGCCTGCATCGATAATGTTCAAGCCGCTGAAGACAGCCTGCTGTGCCTCATGATACTTCACATCGCCTGTCACCAGCGTATCGGCGCCCTGCGCCAAAGCCAGCCCAATCAAATCGGCACCGGCACCGCCACAGACGGCAACACGCTTAACCTTGCGTCCTGCATCGCCTACGGTAAGATAATCGGCCTGCAGAGCCTTTTTGACGAAAACTGCAAAATCATGCAGCTTGCTCGGCTGCGCCACCTCGCCGATACGTCCGAGCCCGCTGACAGTATCCAGCACATCTGCGTCCTGCAAGCGCAGTCTTTTCGCCAGCACGCTGTTGACACCGTTAGCAACACAGTCAAGATTAGTGTGCGCGCTGTAAACAGCAACGCCGTTTTCTGCCAGCTGCAGCAAAAGCTCCTGCTGCCAATCGGCATCAGTCACATTGCCCAGCTTGTGAAAAATTGCCGGATGATGCGTAATCAGCATATCAGCCTTTTTCGCCAAGGCCTGCGTCACGGTTTCCTGAGTCATATCCAGTGCCAAGAGCAGCTTGCGCACAGGCTTATTGCGCCTGCCTAGCATCAGGCCGACATTGTCCCAGGACTCCGCCAGCTCCGGCGGTGCCATTTCATCCAGCAGGTTGATGATATCATTTACTGTCACTACGCTTGCCATTTTGCAGCACCTCCAGTTCTGCTTTCAACGCTTCGATTTCCTTATACTTTTCGCTCGCGCGTGCGCGCTCGCTGCGTCCCATATTCTCCAACAGCTGTCTGCAGGTAGCAAGCTGGCGTTCCAGCTGTTTGCCCAGCAGCGGATGCTCCTGTGCGAGCAGCAACGGCCCTACAGCGCACTCTGCCGCACTGTAAGCAGGTGCTAAGCCGCGCTTAGCGGCGATAATCTCATAAAAATGCGGAGCGTCATCCACCAGCTCCTCGGCAGCCAGCTGCCAGCCGTGGCTGCACAGCCACGCACGCAAGGATGCGGCACCGGCCATAGGCTGCAGCACCAAAAGCGTTGCGCTCTGCGCTACCTCCATATCATCCTCCAGAATGCTGATAATGGTAGAAGCACCCATACCGGCAATAGCAATGCAGTCTGCTTCACCGGGGTTCAGCACCTTCAGACCGCTGCCCTGACGAACATCTACATGCTCATGCTGGCCAAACTGCGCCACGGTAGTGCGCGCAGCCTGGCAGGGTCCCGCAGCAATATCGCCGGCAATCGCCCGCGCAATTCTTTGCTTTTCCAACAGCCACACGGGTAAATACGCATGGTCCGTACCGATGTCTGCCAGCACGCAGCCCTGCGGCACCAAGTTGGCAATAGTTTCTAATCGTCTATCAATATGCATTGCGTCCCTCCTGAATTTGCTCTAAAATCTTAGTTTCTGAATCGTGACAGCCACAGCCTGCAATATTTTTCGAAGCTGTCCGGAACGTAAATACTCTAACACTTTATTATAACACAAATCAACGAATATAGAAAACAAGTCTGCAAAGTGATGCCTGCTGCCAATGCTATGACAACTACTGAAACAAAGCAAAAACCCCCGCATTGCTGCGGAGGCCGTGATTGACATTCCAAGCTCAGTTTTTCAGTTCGTTCTTTACCACAAACATTACCCATTGGGCGATATTTGTGGAATGGTCGGCAATGCGCTCCACATATTTGGCAATCATCAGATAGTCAACATATTGGGGTACGTATTGCGGTTTTTGCTGCATTACAGTGGTCAGATGCTGACGCATTTCGGCAAAGTAATTGTCTACCTCATCATCGGTAACAATAACCTTATTGGCCAGCTCCAGATCATTTTCGCTGATGGCGCTGATGCTATCGTACACCATCTGGCGCATAACCTGCAGCATATTCATAAAGTTATCCGGCAACGGCACAGGCTCCTTTTCAATCAGCTTCAAGGTATATTGGCTGATATCACTGCAATGGTCGGCAATGCGCTCCATATCGCCCACCAGCTTCAGGCAACTGGCAATCTCACGCAAGTCAGTTGCTACCGGAGTTTGTGTCAGCACCAGCTCCAGGCATTGCTTTTCGATATTGACCTCGCTGTTGTCAAAATTATCATCATCGCTGATAATCTGCTGCGCTAAAGCTGCATCCTTCTGCTCCAGGTTGGCGATAACCTTATCCAGGGTATCCTCCAGATTTACGCCCATCACGCGCACACTGTTGAGCAGCTGCTTCAGCTCCTCGTTGAATTTGTTACGTGTCATTTTATTGTTCCTTTCTCAACAAATTTAAATTCAAAGTAAACAGCGATACATGAGAGGCTCCCCTTGGGGGGAGCTGGCGCCCACAGGGCGACTGAGAGGGGACTGCACTTATTAGCATTTCGACAGTATACCTTACTTTGTCCCCTAGGAGAGCCTTTCCGTGTCGCATTTATGCGCCTCTCCTTGCATCAACCGAATCTGCCGGTAATATACTCTTCTGTCTTAGGATTAGACGGATTAGCAAACAGCTGCTTCGTTTCGTTGAACTCAATCAGCTCGCCCAAAAGGAAGAAGGCAGTTTTGTCAGAAATACGCGCAGCCTGCTGCATATTATGCGTAACAATTACAATGGTGTAATCCTTCTTCAGCTCCAGAGCCAAATCCTCAATCTTCATCGTAGAAATCGGGTCCAGCGCACTGGTAGGCTCGTCCATGAGGATAACCTCCGGCTGCACAGCCAGGGTACGTGCAATGCATAGGCGCTGCTGCTGGCCACCGCTAAGGCCCAGCGCACTCTTATTCAGTCTGTCCTTCAGCTCGTCCCAGATGGCAGCCTGACGCAGACTGCGCTCTACAATCTCGTCCAGCTCGCTCTTTTTCGTCACGCCATGGATACGCGGACCGTAAGCAACGTTGTCATAGACGCTTTTCGGGAAGGGGTTAGGCTGCTGAAAGACCATACCAACGCGGTGCCGCAGGCTAATGGGGTCAATCTCCGCAAAAATATCCTTGCCATCCAGTGCAATGCTGCCTTCAATGCGCACGCCCTCCTCCAGATCGTTCATTCTGTTCAGTGTCTTTAAAAAGGTGGATTTACCGCAGCCGGAAGGGCCGATAAGCGCGGTAATCTCCTTTTCCTTGATATCAAGATTTATTTTTTTCAACGCTTGGAATTTGCCATAATACAAATCCAGGTCCTGCACTAATAATTTAGTTGCAGCGTTATCATTTGTCATTTTCTGCTACCTCCGGTTTTTGTGTCTAAATAAGTGCTCAGGTAACGTGCGCCCAGGCTAAAGGACAGCACAAGCAGCATTAAGATTGCTGAAGAAAGATTGGCCATCTGCGCCGCATTCGCAGCCAACGCCTCGGTACGCAATGCCCAGATATGCAGCGCCAGCGTTTCGCCCGGACGGAAGGGGTTCAGCGGGCAGGTCGGCGACAGCAGGTTCCAGCTATTCCAGTTGATATCGGTGCTCATGCCTGCGGTATACAAGAGAGCTGCCGCTTCACCGAAGCCACGGCCTGCAGCCAAGATAACGCCTGTCATAATACGCGGCAGACACGCAGGCAGCAGCACCTTGTAAATTGTCTGCCACAGAGTTGCGCCCATGGCCAGGCTGCCGCGCTTATAGCCCTGCGGCAGCGATTTGAAGGCATCCTCTGTGACCGTCATAATCAGCGGAATACTGAGGATAGAAACTGCCAGCGCACCGCTGAACAGGTTCCACTGTGAGCCGGTCATTACGATAAATACCAGGTAACCGAACAGGCCGACAACGATAGACGGCAGTGAAGACATCGTTTCGATACACATGCGCAGGAACTTGGTGAACTTGCCCTGCTTAGCGTATTCCGCCATATAAATGCCGGCAGCGACACCCAGAGGAACGCTCACCAACAGCGACAGGAAAACCAGATAAATAGTATTGAAGAACAAATTACCGATGCCGCTGCCCTCAAAGGATATCAGGCTCCAGCTGAAATCCTTGAAGCCGTTGATGATAACATACAGGGCAAAGGCTACTAATAGCAGGATAAAGAAGCCTGCTACGCAATAAAACGCAGCTGTCATCAGCTTATCAATAAACTTTGCACGCGCTATACTGTCATTCATGCCTGCTTCCCTCCTTTAGCAGTTAAAAAGTGGATGGCAAAAATGCAGGCAAGGGAGATAATAAACAGCAGCAGCGCCATCGTCCACAAAGCAATGTTGTATTCGCTGCCCTCCATTGCACCGCCCATATCCGCCGCAATCGCCGCCGTCAGATTGTTGGTCGGAGCAAGCAGCGAAGTCGGAAACGCACGCATCTTGCCGATAACCATTGCTACAGCCAGCGCTTCGCCGAAGGCACGCGCCAGGCCCAGGATAACTGCCGTCATCAGGCCGGTAACTGCCGCAGGCACTACCACCTTGGCAATAGTCTTCCAACGCGTTGCGCCCAAACCATAGGAAGCAGCGCGGTAGCTTTTAGGGATGCTGCGCAGTGCATCTGCTGCCAGACTAGTGATAGTCGGGAAAATCATGACCGCCAGCACAATACCTGCAGCCAATACGGAAAAGCCGAAGCGCAGGTTAAAAATGTTTTTAATCAGCGGTACCAAAATTGTCAGGCCGATCCAGCCGTAAACTACGGAAGGAATGCCGACAAAAATTTCCACAGCCGGTTGGACAAAGCGCTTGCCAAGCTCCGGCGAAATCTCCGTCATAAAAATTGCGGTTGCCAAGCTGAACGGTGCAGCAATCGCCAGCGCCAATGCGCAGGTAATAACAGACCCGAAGATGAATATGGCTGCACCAACCTTGCCGCCGCCCTCAGCGCTGTCACTCGGCGCCCAATCTGCCGAAAAAAGAAACTCTGCAATACTGTGGTTGTAGGTAGTAAACGTGCCTACGCCCTTGTAGCACAGGAAAGCGCCGATAGACAGCGTCAGAACAATGAGCGCCAGGCCGCAGCCGGTAATAATGTAGCGCCACAACGCATCCTGCCTATAAGCATTTGTTGTAACCTGTTGCATAAACTATTCTCCTCTGATGTAACTCGTGAATATTTCTTTCGTAAAACTAAAGGCTATGCAGAGGCTCGCAGCTGATAACTTACCAGCTCCTGCCCGGCACAGCCTCGATATTTATTCTAAAGGGGATGAGAAGATCGGGAAGACGCATCTCTTGGCGTATGCTGTCTTCCTGCTTCTCGTTTAGATGGAAGCGTAATAATTGTTTTGGGATTGACGCAGATGCGCCTTAGCCGAAGTCCATTTTAGCGTTTAACCTGCATCTTAGCAGTAACACCATACCCCTGCTTTTCAATTTCCTTGCCATAATCAGCAGAGAGGATGAAGTCCAGGAATGCTTTTACAGCGCCAGTAGCTTCGCCTTTAGTATACATGTGCTCATAACCCCATACAGGATATTTACCGCTGTAGGTGTTATCCAAAGTAGGCTCTACGCCGTCGATTGCTACGGTTGCAACGTCCTTGTTATTTACGAGGTAGGACAGAGCAACATAACCGATAGCGCCTTTGTTATCCTTTACGCTTTGCAGCAAAGTGCCGGAGTCATCAGTTTCCAGAGATTTGTTGGTTGCTTCTTTAGCACCGCCCAGAGCGAACTCCTGGAAGAGAGCACGGGTACCGCTGGTAGCAGGACGGGTAATCAGAACGATAGGTTCATCCGGACCGCCAACCTGTTTCCAGTTAGTTACCTTAGCAGTGAAGATGTCAGTCAGCTGAGCCTTGGTCAGGCTTTTTACTTTAGCTGCCAGGTCTTTGTTGATAACCGGAGCCATGGTAACTACGCAAACCTTGTGGTCTACAAGTCCTTTAGCAACTTCGGGTTTCAGCTTGCTTTCTGCCGGTACGTCAGAGTTACCGATGTTAACGCTGCCGTCTGCAACCTGTTTCAGGCCAGTGCCGCTGCCGCCGCCGTTAAGGGTGATGGAAACATCCGGGTTAATAGCTTTGAATTTGCTTGCTGCATCCTTTGCCAGCGGCAGAAGTGCGGAAGAACCGCTGCCGGTTACACTGCCGGTAACCTTGCTGCCTGCTTTGTTATCAGCAGCCTTGTTATCACTGCCGCAGCCCAGAGCACCGAGTGCTACCATAGCTGCCAGACCTAAACATGCGACTTTTTTCAATTTCATAATATATTTCCTCCTTCAACCATCGTGAAAAAATTTATTTCCGATAAGTTCTGCGCCTTACCAGTAGTGTTCGTGGTTTATGATGCTAGTATAATATATCATTGTTAAGGAAGTATTATGCCGATGTTAAGAGCATGTTAAATAGCAAAAAATGCGCAAAAAAGCACCTGCCTATCATTTGCTGATAAACAGGTGCCTGTACTTACTGTATTTTTGTTTTTGCGTTAATACCCTTTTAGCTTACGCAGACAGTTTGGAAGCCAATTCGCGTACCTCTGCTTCTGTAAGCTTAGAGTGACGGACGGTGAACTCGATACTCATACCGTCAGCCAGTAAGCCTTGGGCAAGCTCTATTCTGTTTGCCTGCTCTCTTTCTTCAGCTTTTTTCGCTGCTTCTTTCGCTGCTTCTTTCACTGCTTCTTTCGCTAATGCTTCGGCCTTTCTTGCAGCATATTCTTCAATTACATCAGTCATTTTTTCTTCGCCCTCCTTGCTGTATTTCAAAAACTCCATGCGCTCGGCAAATTCATGATAATGCAGATTCTTTGGCTCTGTACAATATAAATCCTGCATCAGTTTACCAAGCGCTGTATTATCTCGACGCTGGCTGTTGACATAGATAATGCGCGAACCATCTTCAAAGCATTTCGCATTTTCATCGATTCTGCGCCTGATATTATACAATGGCAAATTATCGTGCAAGACATCGTTTTCTGTGATAAAAATTACGTAGGTATCCGGCAACTCTTCGTAGAGCTTACCAGGCTGCAGGAAGTGTGTATCAAGGATACTGCTGTAAAATCTGGCGCGTCTTGCAGGTGCGCCTTCATCGCTTCTCTGCACCTCTACGTTAAAATAACGTCCTTTGCTATCCAGCGCTAAAATATCCAGTTGAGAAGAATGTCCGTAGATGTTTTGAATAAAGCTCTGTATTCTGACATTTCTCACCTTAATTTTATCATCTCCCAGGATAACGCGCAAGAAAACCTGCGCTGCTTTTTTGTTGTCATCTAGCATAAAATTCATAAACCTGTTGTTCATCATGCAAAGGCTGCCGATGACCTGCTTGATTTCGCTGTTTTGACCTACTTCGGTTGTTTGCATTACTTTAGCTCCCTTCTTAACAAAAAACGCCCTATGTACTACTCAATAATACATAAGGCGTTCTCAATGACGCTGCGACGACCGTACTCCAGGCAGGCGTGCAAAAATCTTACGAATATATATTATCTGATTTTTCAGATTTTGTCAAGAGGAAAGAAGCTATAAGTTTTTCCCTTAAAAATAGGGTAATTTTAAGGGAAAGCTTTGGGATGTAAGGGAAAAGCACCTGCCTATCATTTTGCTGATAAACAGGTGCTTTGAAGTTTAGATTAGCTTACTTGTCCTCTTCGAGGATAATTCCACCTTTTCAATTTCTCGCTTCGTTACACTTGCGACAAACTGTGTCTCATTTATCCTCTTTCTTGCTCCCTGTTCGGTCGCAAGCGAGGATAGCGCGGCCATTTCGATTTCTCGCTTCGTTACACTCGCGACAAATCGGAGCTTATTTATCCTCTTTCTTGCTCCCTATTCGGTCGCAAGCGAGGACAGCGCGACCAACGAGTTTTTTATTCGCGAAGCTCATAAAAACTCGGGTCTTACTTGTCCTCTTCGAGGATAATTCGACATTCAGTTTCTCACGGCGCTACGCTTGCGACAAACTGTGTCTCATTTACCAGTTCTGCCACGTTTGGTGAACGGTACGCCTTTAGCGCACAGCGGGCAGGTTGCCGGATCAAAGGTTTCTACGTTAAGGTGCAGCAGAGCTTCGGTGCGAACGCCGAAGTCTACCTTGCCGCCGCTGCGGTCAACCAGCAGGCCAACACCTACGAGCTCGCCGCCATGCTCTTTAACTACTTCCATAACCTCTTTAACGCTGCCGCCGGTGGTTACGATGTCTTCAACAACCAGTACGCGGGTGCCTGCCGGAATTTGGAAGCCACGACGCAGAGTCATTTTGCCGTTTTCACGCTCGGTGAAGATAGCACGGGTGCCCAGAGCCTTGCCAACCTCGTGAGCCAGCAGGATACCGCCGGTCATCGGGCCAACTACCAGTTCAACATTGTCGTTTTCATAACGACGTGCGATTTCCTGGCACAGGCGCTCGGTATATTTAGGATGCTGCAGTACGTTGAATTTTTCAACATACATAGGGCTATGCAGACCGCTGGTCAGCAAAAAGTGACCATGGAGAACTGCTTCAGTTTCCTCGAGCATTTTCATAACATCTTTTTCTTCTAAAACTGCCATTTGCTTACACTCCTTTAATCTCTTCTACAATTGCCAATGCTGCTGCTTGTCTTGCTTCAGCCTTAGTAATAGGTCTGCCTACTACGATGTGACTGCTACCGTTTTGCAGAGCGCCTGCCGGTGTTGCTACGCGCTTCTGGTCATCCAGAGAGCTGCCCGCAGGACGCACGCCCGGGGTAACAATCAGGAACTCGGGGCCGCAAGCCTCACGGATAGCCGCAGCTTCCTTGGGAGAAGCAACAACGCCGTCCATGCCTGCTTCCTTCGCCAGCTTAGCCAGGCTGATAACTTGCTCGGCAATGGTATTTTTATAATTCAAATCAGCAAACTGTTCATCATCCATGCTGGTAAGAATGGTTACAGCAATCAGCTTCGGTGCCGGACGGCCTGCTGCCTCAGCAGCCTCATGCACAGCCTTAACAGCTTCTGCCATCATCTTTTTGCCGCCGACAGCATGAACGTTCATCATGTCTGCACCCAAATCGCTGAGTACGATAAGTGCATGAGCAACAGTGTTAGGAATATCCTGCAGCTTGAGGTCCAGGAAAACATGCTTGCCCTGTTCCTTCAAGAAGCGGATAATTTCGCTGCCTACTGCATAATAAAGCTCCATGCCAACCTTGTAGTAGCTTACTGCGTCACCCAATTCGACAACGCAAGCCTTAGCCTGTTCCAAGGTAGGAAAGTCGAGTGCGACTATTAATCTATCATCAGATTTCATAAAAATCTCCCTTTTGTCATTCTTTCTAAAAGACGCTGGAGAATGCGTCAGATGCGAAGAACGGCGACGACGGCGTACATACTCGTACTCCTCACCCTTCGGGTATTAGCACGACCAACAGTTTTTACTGCATTTACACTTGTAAAAACTGGGTCTTAGCGTCAGGAGCCGTTCTGAAGCAGATGGCGTGTTATACAGCGTCGTTATACAACGGCATGCTTTTTTTACCTTCAGGTAAAGCAAGGCCGACAATTTCGGAAATATTCTGCGCGTTGTGTCTGTCCAGATATGCCAGCATACCATGAGCAATAGTTTCAGCGATATCAGGCTGTACAAAGTTTGCGGTGCCAACTGCTACCGCACTTGCGCCTGCCAGCATGAACTCAATTGCATCCTCGGCACACATGATGCCGCCCATGCCGATGATGGGGATATGCACAGCCTGCGCCACCTGGTAAACCAGGCGCACTGCTACCGGACGTACAGCAGGACCGCTAAGACCGCCGGTTACATTGCCGAGCACAGGACGCTGACGCTCAATATCAATCTTGGTACCGAGCAGCGTGTTAATCATGGAAATTGCATCCGCACCTGCTGCTTCTACAGCCTTCGCCATCACCACAATATCAGTTACGTTCGGAGAAAGCTTGGCGATAACCATTTTGCCGGTGTTGGCCTTAACAGCACGTACAACCTCAGCAGCTGCCTCCGGTACAGTGCCGAAAACAATGCCGCCCTCTTTGACGTTCGGGCAGGAGATGTTGATTTCTACTGCATCAACACCGTCTACATCCAGCTTTTTGGCAACAGCGCCGTATTCCTCGGGGGTATGGCCGTAGATGTTGACAATCACAGGTACGTTATATTTTTTCAGCTCAGGCAGAGTGTGCTCCAAGAAGTACTCGCTGCCGGGGTTTTCCAGACCGATGCAGTTCAGCATACCGGACGGGGTTTCTACCGCACGTTGGCCCTTATTGCCTGCTGCAGGCTCTAAAGAGGTACCCTTTACAGTAACAGCGCCAACCTTTTCCAGGTCGAGAAAATCGGTAAATTCCAAGCCAAAGCCAAAGGTGCCGGAGCCGGTAGTAACAGGAGTAGCCATCTTCACACCGGCAATATCAACTGCCAGACGGCCATCATACAATGCTTTTACCATTCTCCTACCTCCTCTGCCCAGAACACCGGACCGTCCTTGCAGACCTTGATGCGCTTGCCGATGCCTTCGCAGGCACAGGACAGGCACGCACCAAGACCGCAGGCCATGTATTTTTCCAGAGATACCTGACATTTTACGCCGGCTTCTAAGCAGGCATTGGCAACTGCGCGCATCATCGGTACAGGACCGCAAACGTATACGCAGTCATAGCCACCCTCTTTCAACAACTGTGGCAGCAGGGCCATTACGGTACCCTTAGTGCCGACACTGCCGTCATCGGTGGTCAGGTAAATATTTTTGCTGAGGCTTTCATAAAGCTTGGTCCAGAACAATTCCTCGGCACTGCGGCCGCCCATCAGGATATCGGTATTGCCCTCACCGAAGCCCTCTGCCAAAAACAGCAGCGGAGCCAGGCCCAAGCCGCCGCCAACCAGCAGCGGTTTTTTGGCGCTCATATCAAAGCCGTGTCCCAGCGGACCGACGATGCTAAGCTCGTCGCCGCTGCAAACGTCAGCCAGAATATGAGTTGCTTCACCAATGATACGGTAGATCATGGTGATGCTGCCTTCAGCCTTGTTAACTCCTGCTACGCCGAAGGGACGGCGCAGCAACGGAGCAGTATTCTTGCACACCTTCACGTTGACGAACTGTCCGGGGACAGCCTCGGCAGCGATTTCCGGTGCATAAACATTTATTAATTTTGTCGTACTATTTAAAACTCGTTGACCAATTACCTTGGCACTCGCAATAGTTTTAGACATAATCAATCAATCCTCCCAGGTCAGGTCCTGCAGAGCGGTAACGCGTACAACGCTGCGACGACGCATTGCGCTCATAACGTTCAGCAGCTCGCGTGCAGTATCCATAGAGGTCAGGCAGGCAATTGCATGCTCTACGGTAGAACGGCGGATCTTGAAGCCGTCACGTTCAGCGTCACGGCCATGGTTGGTGGTGTTGATAACCATACCGATGCGGCCGCTCTTGATATCATCAATCAGGTTCGGATGCCCTTCGCTTACTTTGGTAGCAACCTCAACAGTTACACCGTATTGCTGCAGATATTCCGCAGTCCCGTCGGTTGCGATAACAGTGTAGCCCAGCTCTTCAAAGCCGCGGGCAATAGCAACTGCCTCAGGCTTATCCATATCAGCAACGGTAATCAGGATTGCACCCTCGTGCGGTACATTGATACCGGAAGCGATGCAGGCCTTATACAGCGCACGGCTGTACTGATAATCGCAGGCCATAACCTCACCGGTGGATTTCATTTCAGGTCCAAGGGTGATATCTACGTTGCTCATCTTATTGAAGCTGAATACAGGAGCTTTAACAGCATAGTAGTCCGGGAAGAAGCGTAAACCTGCTTGCAGGCCCTGCTCTTTGAGGCTCATGCCCATTGCGCATCTGGTAGCAACGTCTACCATGGAGATGCCAGTAATCTTGCTCAGGAACGGTACAGTTCTGGAGGAACGCGGGTTAACCTCAATTACATAGACATGCTCGTCACGAACGATGTACTGAATGTTAATCATGCCCTTAACTTCCAGGCCCAGAGCCATTTTATTGGTGTATTCGATAATGGTGCGGATAACACTTTCGCTCAGGCTGCGCGGCGGATATACGGCGATGGAGTCACCGCTGTGTACGCCTGCACGTTCAACGTGTTCCATGATGCCGGGTATTAATACTTCCTTGCCGTCGCAGATAGCGTCAACCTCTACCTCAGTGCCCTGCAGATAATGGTCAACCAGTACCGGATGCTCGTGAGAAGCCTTAACAGCATAGGTCATGTAGTTGCGCAGCTCGTCATCGTTATAAACGATTTCCATAGCACGGCCGCCCAGTACGTAGGAAGGACGAACCATAGTCGGATAGCCAACATTGTGGGCAGCAACCAGCGCACCCTCGGTATCAAATACGGTGTGGCCCTGCGGACGCGGGATATCGCAGCTTGTCAGCAGCTCGTCGAAGCGTTCACGGTCCTCAGCGCGGTCGATGCTGTCAACGGAGGAGCCCAGAATCTTCACGCCTGCGCGGGAAAGCGGACCAGCCAGGTTGATAGCGGTCTGACCACCGAATTGAACAATAACGCCTTCCGGTTTTTCTTTGTCGATAACGTTGAGAACATCCTCAACAGTCAGCGGTTCAAAGTACAGTTTATCGGAAATATCGAAGTCAGTGGAAACGGTTTCCGGATTGTTGTTGATGATAATGGTTTCATAACCCATTTCCTTCAACGCCCATACGCAGTGTACGGAGCAGTAGTCGAATTCTACGCCCTGACCGATACGGATAGGACCGGAGCCGAGTACAACTACTCTCTTTCTGTCGCTTACTTCAACCTCATCCTCGGTTTCGTAGCATGAATAGTAGTACGGGGTTGCAGCTTCAAATTCCGCAGCGCAGGTATCAACCATTTTGTAGGTCGGCAGAATGCCGTTAGCCTTACGCATATCGCGGATTTCAAACTCAGTCTTGCCTACGCGTTTACCGATAACAGCATCGGCAAAGCCCATTCTCTTAGCCTTACGCAGCAGGCTCGGAGTCAGCTCGTGAGTTTCCAGAGCTTTTTCCATTTTAATGATGTTTTGGATTTTGGAAAGGAACCACAGGTCAATCTTGGTGATATCGTGAATCTCTTCCAGAGTAATACCGCGGCGGATAGCCTCAGCAACAACGAAGCAACGCTCGTCATCAATGCGTTTGATGCGGTCATGAATTTCTTCATCGCTCAAAGCCTTCAGCTCAGGCATTTCCAGATGATTGAGGCCTATTTCCAGGCAGCGAACTGCTTTCAGCATAGAAGCTTCAAAACTGCGCTCAATTGCCATAACCTCACCGGTAGCCTTCATCTGAGTGCCCAGGGTGCGGTCAGCGGTTACGAATTTATCGAACGGCCAACGCGGAAATTTCAGTACGATATAGTCAATGGTAGGCTCGAAGCAAGCCTTAGTCTTTTTGGTAACAGCGTTTTCGATTTCGTCCAAGTTGTAGCCGACAGCAATTTTGCTGGTAACCTTAGCAATCGGATAACCGGTAGCTTTGGAAGCCAGTGCGGAAGAACGGCTTACACGCGGGTTAACTTCGATTACATAGTAGTTTTCGGAGTACGGGTCGAGAGCCAGCTGTACGTTACAGCCGCCAACTACGCCCAGCTCGCGCACGATATCGATAGAAGCCTGACGCAGCAGCTGTACTTCTTTATCGCTCAGAGTCTGTGCCGGAGCCACAACGATGGAGTCGCCGGTGTGTACGCCAACGGGGTCCAGGTTTTCCATGGAGCAGACGGTGATGCAGTTATCAGCAGCGTCGCGGATTACTTCGTATTCGATTTCCTTCCAGCCGGCGATGCTGCGTTCAATCAGGCATTGGCCGATGGGGCTATAGCCCAGGCCCTTTTGCACGATGTCAATCAGCTCTTCCTCGTTTTCAGCAATGCCGCCGCCGGTACCGCCGAGGGTATAAGCAGGACGGACAATCAGCGGATAGCCGATTTCCTTGCCGAAATCGCAAGCAGCTTCAATGGTTTCTACGATAGTGCTTTCAGGAATCGGCTGATGGATTTTCTCCATAGTTTCCTTGAACATTTCGCGGTCTTCACCACGTTTGATAGCGCTGATCTGAGTGCCCAGCAAACGAACGTTGTATTTGCTCAGAATGCCTTGCTCTTCCAGTTTCATAGCCATGTTCAGGCCAACCTGACCGCCAAGTGTTGCCAACAGGGAATCGGGATGCTCACGTTTGATAATTTTTTCAATGAATTCAACGCTGATAGGTTCAACATATACACGGTCAGCCACATGCACATCAGTCATAATGGTTGCAGGGTTACTGTTAATCAGTACAACCTCCAGGCCTTCTTCCTTCAGAGCACGGCAAGCCTGGGTGCCTGCATAGTCAAACTCTGCTGCCTGACCGATAATAATAGGGCCGGAGCCGATAACGAGAACCTTTTTAATATCTTTAAGTTTCGGCATAATTAACGACCCTCCATCATATCAACAAAATGTTTAAACAAATAATCATGATCACCAGGGCCGGGGCAGGCTTCCGGATGATATTGAACGGTGAATGTAGGATGCTTGGTGTATTCCAGGCCTTCGATAGTACCGTCGTTCATGGAAATGTGGCTGATGTTGATGCCCTTGCCTTCCAGAGATTTTTCATCTACAGCATAGCCGTGATTTTGGGCGCTGATGTAGATGCGGCCGGTTGTCAGGTATTTTACCGGTTGGTTGATACCGCGATGGCCGAATTTCATTTTATAGGTATCAGCACCGTTAGCCAAAGCCATGAGCTGATGACCGAGGCAGATACCGAAAATCGGTTTCTTGCCGATTAATTTCTTAATGTTTTCAATAACCTCGGGCAAATCCTTCGGGTCGCCGGGGCCGTTGGACAGGAAGATGCCGTCCGGATTGCATGCCAGTACCTCTTCTGCGGTAGCGGAAGCAGGGAATACTGTCAGGCGGCAGCCAAAGGCTTCAATGGATTTCAGGATATTGCGTTTAATACCGAAGTCCATAACAGCTACATGCAGCTTGCCCTCGCCCATGGTGTAAACCTCGGAAGTGGTAACCTGCTCAACCTGGTTGTGTACTGCCGGTAAAGCCAACAGCTTCTGTACTTCATCATCAGGCATTTCTGCCGGAACGATTACGCCCTGCAGTACGCCGTGATTACGGATTTTACGGGTGATAGCACGTGTATCTACACCTGCTAAGGTCGGGATATCCTGTTCAATCAGAAAGTCCTCCAGGCTCTGCTCATTGCGCCAGTTGCTGGGGCAATCGCACAGCTCGCCGATAACGAAGCCCTGGAAGAAGCATTTCTTGCCTTGGTTAAACAGCGGGTTGCAGCCATAGTTGCCTACCAGCGGATAGGTCATTACTACAATCTGGCCGCAGAAGGATGGGTCGGTCAAGGTCTCCTGGTAACCGCTCATGCCGGTGGTGAATACAACCTCACCTACAGCATTGCGTTTGCCACCATACAGAGTGCCTTCAAAAACGCTGCCGTCTTTTAAAACTAATTTTCCTTTTCTTACTTTTTCGTGCATACTACACCATCCCTCATTACAAAATTACCGTGCAGCATAGTGGCAACAGCCTTGCCGGTGCAGGCCTTGCCTTCGTACGGGGTGAATTTACCTCGGGTATAGAATTTGGAGCTGTCAACAGTCCATTCTTTATTTAAGTCCATAATAGTGATATCAGCAACACTGCCCTCTTTCAGAGTACCGCCGGCCAACTTGAACAGCTTAGCAGGCTCGCAGCTCATTTTGCTGATAATAGTATTCAGGTCGAATACATGGGTGTGATATAAGTCAGTCAGCATTACTGCCAGAGAGGTTTCCAAACCGCAGAAGCCGTTCGGAGCATAACGGAATTCAACATCCTTTTCTTCCGGTGCGTGCGGAGAGTGGTCGGTAACGATTGCGTCAACAGTGCCGTCCAGAACAGCCTCACGCATAGCCTGTACATGGTCTGCACTGCGCAGCGGCGGGTTAACGCGGGTTGCGGAATTGTAATCTGCGCAAGCCTCATCAGTCAGAGTCAGATGATGTACGGTTACTTCGCTGGTAACATTTACGCCGCGTTTTTTAGCCTGGCGGATGATGTCGATAGCACCCTTGGAGGCAACGTGGCAGATGTGTACATGTGCACCGGTGTATTCAGCGATGATGCAGTCACGTGCAACAGCGATATCCTCACTGATTGCCGGTACGCCCGGAACGCCGATACGTGCGGAAACAGCGCCTTCATGCATGTAGCCTTCGGAATCCAATTCTGGATCAATCGCATGGCACAGCAAAGGTTTGTCAAAAGCAGTTACATATTTGGCAGCCAGCACCATCAGGCGGGAGCTCTTTACATAGTGGCCGTCATCAGAGAAGCCCATAGCGCCTTTTTCTGCCATGTCGCCCATCTCTGCCAGCTCTTCGCCCTTTTCGCCCTTGCTGATTGCGCCGATAACTTCAACGTTAGCGTAGCTTTCCTCGCGAGCGCGTTCTTTAATACCGCTTACTACGATGGAGGTATCAATAACAGGCTTGGTATTAGGCATGCAGGCAACGGTGGTTACACCGCCGGCAGCAGCAGCCTTGGTACCGCTGATAATATCTTCTTTAGCTTCCAGGCCGGGCTCACGCATATGAGTGTGTACGTCAATCAGACCAGGAGTTACTACGAGGCCGGTTGCATCAAAAACCTCGTCAGCTGCTTCGGCAATATCCTTGCCCAAAGCTTTAATTTTGCCATCCTCAACGAGGATATCCATTACAGCATCTAATTTTTGGCTGGGGTCTACTACCCTGCCGTTTTTAATCAATGTTTTCAATGTGTTTACCTCCTGTCAAAGTCAAGAATAAGAGTGCCATACGTACAGCTACGCCGTTTTGTACCTCAGTACGGATTGCGGCGTTATCGCAGTAACCAACCTCCCAGGAGATTTCCAGACCACGGTTCATCGGGCCGGGATGCAGCACGGTTACGTCAGGCTTAGCCAGCTTCAGGCGGTTTTCGTTAATGCCGAAGATACGTGCATATTCACGCGGAGACGGGAACAGGCCCTTTTGCTGACGCTCCAGCTGAATACGCAGAATATCGATTACGTCAGCGCCTTCGATTGCTTCTTCAACGCGTTTGTGTACGGTAACGCCCAGAGAAGCGATGTCGTGCGGCAGCAGAGTCATAGGACCTGCAACGTGTACCTCAGCGCCCATTTTAGTCCAGGCAGCAATATTGGTGCGGGCAACACGGCTGTAGAGAATATCGCCGATGATTGCCATTTTCAAACCCTTCAGGTTTTTGCCCTGCTCACGGATAGTAAACATATCCAGGAAGCCTTGAGAAGGATGTGCGTGTGCGCCATCGCCGGCGTTGATGATTACAGGGTCTGCAACCTTAGCAGCATATGCTGCAGCGCCTTCAATGGGGTGACGCATAACAATCGCATCACAAGCCATGGATTGTACAGTCAGGATGGTGTCGCGCAGGCATTCACCTTTGACAACACTGGAAGAGGATGTCGTGATGTTTACTACATCGGCACCCAGGTATTTGCCTGCCAGCTCGAAGGATGTACGGGTACGTGTACTGGGCTCATAGAACAGATTGATGATAGATTTACCGCGCAGTGAGGGCACCTTTTTGATATCCCTCTTCATAATCTTCTTCATTTCCTCGGCGGTTTTCAAAACCAGCTCGATTTCCTCAACGCTGAGGCTTTCCAGATCCAGTATATCTCTGCCACCCAGAGATACATTTGATTTAGCCATTAGCTTTACCTCCTGTTTTTTATAATAAAATTGCATAATAAAAGGCCTTCTCATCCCATGATGGTGCAAAAAGGCCTTAGGTTTCAAAATAACTTATACCTTGCAGTCTCACAGGACCAATTTAAAGGTGCAAATTGATTGTATATATTTTACACCTTAATGAAGAATACGTCAAATATTTCGAGGTAAAATCTTGGCAGGATTTTTTTACTTATAGTATAATAAAGAAGATTAAAAATTAGCGAGGTAATTATGCGAAACACCATTATAGATAATCTGCGTGGCATCTGCATGCTTGGCGTCATCGGTATTCATATCGGCAGCCTGGCACTTGCCCCCAACAACTTTACTCTTTACTTATTACTGGAGATTTTAAGCCGTTACAGCGTCCCCTCCTTTTTCTTTATCTCCGGCTACGGCCTGGCCTGTACGGATAAAGGCCTATTAAGCGGCAGCCGGCTGAACTATATCGACTTTATGAAGAAGCGTCTGCGGGGAGCAGGCCTGCCCTATCTCAGCTGGTCGCTTTTTTACATGCTCTACTTCTGGCTAATTCTGCCACCGGGCTTCGTCAGCTGGAATCCGCTGCATGTGGCCTATGTATTATTCTTCGGCCTGGGCTGCTACCATTTGTATTTTATGGTCATCCTGCTGTGGTTTTATGCAAGCTATCCGCTCTGGCGCAAGCTTCTGTGTATAATTATACATCAAAGTATACCGTTTATGCTAGTGCTTTTATTCATTTTCCAGCTTGCTTTCAACTGGTGGACAACGCATCCCGGCTTGAACACAGCGGGTTGGAGCGCCTTGGCTAAAAATCTCTTTGATTATCGCCTCAACTATCTTCCCTTGCATTATCTGCTTATTTTTATAAGCGGCGGCCTGGCAGCCTGCTATTGGGAAAAATTCATCGCCCTCCTGCGCAGATACAGCGCCATGGTATGCATAATTTTTGCTGCAAGCGTTGCCTGGGACGTGCAAAGCTGTTACGAAGCAGTTACGGTCAAAGGCTACACGCTGATTGATCTGGCCAACACCTATCACCAGCTCAGCCCGCAGGGACTCTGCTACACCGTAGGCTCGCTGCTCTTCTTCTGCCTAGTACTGGATTGGCTGGAGCGCAAGGCGCAAAGCGAAGGCTCCCTTGCGAAGCCTTTCTATAAAGCCATCAGCATTCTTTCCGCCTACTCCATGCTCATCTACTTTGTGCATCCGTTGCTCTTGGACTGGCTCAGCAGCGCCTATAACCATTTCGGCATCATCATGACCGTCAAAAAGGTAGCCCTTTCCTACGTGCTGCTGGTGCTCGGCTCGCTGGCCCTCAGCATCCTGCTGACGAAGGCATTGGCAAAATGCAGTACGGCAAAGCTGCTGTTTACAGGTAAACGGTGATTTCAATACAAAGCAAAAAGACGTTGCGTGCTTATCCAAGCACACAACGTCTACTTTTTTTGCCATCTTAAATTTTACAACTGAGCCTTCATCAATTTCTTATAAACCTCAACGCCGGGCTGGTCAAATGCATCCACATCCGCCAGCTCGCCCTCATAGGCAATCGTCAGCATCAAAAAGTACATCAGCTGACCAAGATAATACTCATTCAGCTTCGGCAGCGTAAAGCGCGCATTGTAACGGTTATCACCCGTCAGCGCCGCTTCATTGGCATTCAGCGCTGCTTTAAGAGCCTTCGCCATATCCATTCCCTCGTATTTATCGAAGAACGGTACATCGGCAAAGGGATTATGCAAAACTGCCTCAACTTCAGGATTGGCAACCTCCAGGAACTGCACCACCTTATTCAGACGGCCGTCCTGATGCTGCTGCGTCTGCGCATGCATATCCGTCGTACCGACAGCAACAATCGGCGTTCTGCCGTAGTGAACAGTTGCACCCTCACGATTGCACCGCTTGCCAAGCGATTCCGCCAACAGCTGCACATACCATTCGCTCAACGATTTCAGGCGCATGCTGTACGGCATGAACACTTCAATATCACGTCCGCGCTCATAAGCCATGAATTTCAGCAAAGCGTTGAGCAGCGCAGGATTCTCCGCAAGCTCTGCCTGCTGGCAATAGATATCCATATCACGCGCACCGCGCAAAAACTCCTCAATATCACCGCCAAGGGCAGCCATCGTTACGAGTCCCGGGTCAGTCATAATGCAGAAGCGTCCTCCAATGCCCTCCTTGATGTCAAAGCGCTCCCAGCCAAATTTTTCCGCCAGCTGCAAAAGCGGCGCATTTTCCACCGGAGCCTTTAAATCAGTAACTACCGTGCAGTCAAGGTCGATATCTGCGTTTTTAGACAGATTAGCATAGAAATACGTAAAGGCAGAAATTGTTTCCAGCGTAGTACCGGATTTAGAAATCGGCACCAGCATAATCTTTAGCTTCTTGCCTTCTTGCGCACTTACTCCAGCCATACGTCGCATCTTGAACAGCAAGCTGTTGCAGTCCACCGGATCAAGATTATTGCCGGAAAAATAAATGCAGGGCTGGCCTTGGCGCAGTGTTGCACTGGTATTCCAATGATAACCGCCAAAGGCATCAAACAGCACCTTGTTGCCCAAGTAGGAACCGCCTACACCCAAAAAGATTACGACATCCTTACTGCGCAGATGCTTGCTGTAGCGCATCAGCTTGATAATCGACTGCTCCGTATTGGGGTTGCCGTCAGCAATATATGGCATGCGTGGAAAGTAAACATGCTCAGGCGTGCCGTCCTTAGATAAATGCTTCTTGGCAAAGCCGCTGCGGCGCAGCTCACACACAGCCTTATCTGCTGCCGCTCCCTGCTGCTGCAGTGCCTGCTCCACTTCCTGCGCTTGCAGTCTGCCCGCTCCAACCATATTGCTGAAGTCAAAAACAATACCACTGGGCATAACAATTTTATATTCCAAAATATACACTCCCAAATATTAGTTGCACCTATAATATGCTATTATAACATATTCATACAGCAAATTCCATAGACTATAAGAGCAAGTAATATTTTATCGCAAACAAGACTGAAGCTTTATTTTACCTCTACCAGCTCAATATGGAAGTTCAGTTCCTTGCCGGCCATTTCATGGTTAGCGTCAAAGGTAATGTTAGTCTCGTCCTTTTCGGTTACCAGTACAGGAACAGGCTGACCGAATTGGTTCTGCAGGTAAACTCTCTGGCCAACGGTCAGATTTTCGGAACCAGGCAGTTGGGCAATCGGCATGGTGAAGATAGCCTTCGGGTCAGCCTCGCCGTATGCTTCTGCCGGCAGCAGATGGATGTCAACCTCAGCGCCAACCTCTAAATCTGCAACAGCTGCATCGAAGCCTTTAATCATCTGGCCTGCGCCGCAAACAAATTCCAACGGCTCGCCACGGTCATAGGAGGAATCAAATTGCTTGCCATCATTGAAGGTACCTTTATAGTGTACGCGACAGGTTTTTCCTACATTACGTCCGGTTAATTCATTGCTCATTATTAAATCACCTCATAAAAATATTTGATATAAAGCCGGTATAAGCGTATATCAGTCACAGTTATGTATATTATACTATAAATTTCGCCTTATTTCACCTCAAAAAAAGGCAGCCGGTTAAATGCCGACTGCCATAATTATCTCAGACTCTGCGCATCAGCGCTTCTATTCACCCTCCTGCAGAAAGATACTGCCTCATCAGCCCCTTAAAGCCCTGCTTTTTGAAGTCCTTCAACGGCAAAAATTCAATCTCAACACTGTGATTAGCATATTCAGACCTCATTTCATTGAACTCTTCCACAGTCATATCTGTTTCCTGCGAAGCATCTGCCTCACTTCTGCAGGTCATATTGCGGTAAACGCCAAGGCCGTCATCCTTCGGCCAGGTAAAATAAAGCTCATAGCACCCGAAGTTGCCGTCAGGCTGCAAATGCTCAACAGCAAGCACCTGATGCGAAATGCCGGTGCCGCCTCGTGTCACCAGGTTGTCATTTGCCATAAGCTGCAGGCTGCTGCGGCTCCAGCCCTCCGCAACATATTTCACCCTGCCGTCCGCAAAGGTGTAAATCGCATAAATCTCCTTACCGTAATGCCCCACGCCGCGTTTTTGGCTAATCCAACCGATAAGCAGCTCCGGAACACCGTCGCCGCTGATGTCCTGCAGCGTGTAGCCAAGCTGCTGCAGGGCCGCCTCCCGATTGGCGAAATCCCGCACCTCACAGATGCCTGTTCTTCCCTGCTCCGGCAGGTTATCACTCGTACCGTCAGCAATAAATTCATAAACGCTGTCTACAACATTTGCATATTCCTGCTCATAGGCCGGCGCTACTTTAGCAGCGGCCTCAGCCTTAGGCAAATCCATCTGCGGTAATACGGCATTTTGCTCTGTGCCGTAACCGGCAAACGCCACTAGAAGCATTGCCAGACACATGCTCTTAAACAGCTTCCGCTTCATTACGCCACCTCCTGTCAAAAGATGTTTTAGCAAAAATTGCTTTATCCTTTACTTTGCTTAATGAACGTCATGCTCGCAGTAAATAATTTCCGAAATCACCTCTTTAGAATCCAATTTCACATAAAAGCTCTTGTGCAGGAATTTTTGCCCTCTTGCGTTATAGGCATATTTCAACCAGCCGATCATATAATGCGTATCAGAACGGCCTCTGCTCATATAATCATACTCCCAGCCGTTCATTTTCAGATAACCGTCCAAACGAATCTGGCTGTCAGTATTAAGCAGCTGGCCGACAGCATAGCCTGCCATCATGCCATGAAGCTTATTAATCTTCACCTCACTAACTCTGTTTTTTGCCGAATCTATATAGAACAAGCGCGGTCCGACCTGCAGCTTCTTATCGGCATATGAGATAGTATCATCCGTATTCTTTTCCACACGCCCCAAGTAATAGGCACCTGAAGCAAAAATTTCCGGATTCATAATCCAATCTGCTTCGAGGGCAGCATTAAAGCGTCCTGCTGCGCTGGCAGCTCTCGGGGTTGTATCAAGATATTTGCTTGCCATAAAACCAACATGGCCCTTTTCAGTAGTACCAAGAAGCCATTTGTATTCACTGTTTACTACATCCACAACTCTGCTTACATAAAATTTATCTCCCCTTTGCAGCATGGTGATAACATCACAATCGGTGTTAGGCTGTGTTCTGACATTAACATCGGTTGCGTTGCAATATACTTCCAGCGGCCAGCCGGGATAAGACCTGAGCTCGTTGGCCAAATAAGCTGTGTTGACCTCGGCAAAGGCAGTGTTGGCAAACATTGCCAGACCAAGCGCTGCGCTTAAGAATATTTTCTTTTGCATATCCATCCCTCCTATTCCTGCCATCTGCGTTACGGGCAGTTGTTTTCCTGATTATATTTTAACTTGAAAATAAGAAAAGCGCCCCACCCGAAAGAGTGAATTCGGGTAGGGCGAGAGGGATTCGGGGGAAAGAAGGATATATTTTTATGCCTCATCAAGCTTCTGCAAGCGTTTCAGCCATCTTGTAACAGCGCCACTTTCGATAAAGCCTAATAACGCACCATCACAAAAGCGCTCTGCCCTAAGAGAAGCTATCAGTAAAGCCAATATACATTGAGCATCTAATTCAGAAGCATCGGCTTTCATCATGGAATCATAACCCCATTCTATGCCATTAGCCTGAAGAATTTCTGCATATTTACTCGGTACTATTTCATAACTTTCTTTGGCAAATTTATAGATATCATCTGCCAAGTTATTAACCGCTATAGAATAACTGACGAAAGGAACGTGTATCGGTCTTTCCGCAGAACCATCATTTTCCTTATCACAAATCCATTCTCCAGCATTATCATTTTCCAAAAGATTGATATATTTTGTCAACACAGAGTATTTTTTCATCACACTTCATCCCTCTTCCAATCTCTCCACACCATCATAGCACGACAATTCATTTTTATCGTCTATATTATACCATTAAAACCCGAAAACTTTCTTGCTTCATGTGTTATTTTTATTAATTCAGTGTATAATTAAAGCAGAGAAAAATTTAAAAGGCATTCTACCGCATTTCGTGGTAGAACGCCTTTTACTCTTATACCATCAAATCACTTGCCCGCATTCACATCACTGTAAAGCTCCGGATAAGCCTGTTCTGACATGAACAAAATAGCATCAGCCATATACTGCGAAGCACTGTAGCGATATCTGTCTGCAATAATAAAATAACTCTTATTTTTTACAGCCTTAACCGTCTGCAATGATTGGTCATTTAAAACATCCTCACGCAGCTTATCTACATCGCCTTTTTTCGTGGCACTGTACCTAGGGAAAATAAACAAATCCGGATCAGTGCTGACAATTTTTTCTTTACTCAGATGCTCTCCCCGCTTCAATCCGGCTATAGCAGCGCCGTTGCGCAAACCTGAACGTATGCAAATATCATGAAACAAGCCATTTTTACTGCCAAAAGCACCCATCAAAGAATAGGCAATAGCAATTTTACGCTTTTCTTCAGGTATTTTTCCTACTTTACTTTGCACAACTGCAAGTTTCTTATCCATATCGTTTATAATTTGCTTGCCACGTTCTTCTTCGCCAACAGCTCTAGCAATAAGAGCTATACGCTTTTGCACCATATCAAGATTCGTCGGCACCTTTGTCACCATAACCTTTAAGCCGGTATCCTTTAAAGCATCTATAAAGGCCTTATTATGGTTTTCTTGTACAATAACCAGGTCCGGTTGCAGGGCTAAAATAGTTTCTACACTTATATAAGCGGGAACAACCTTTTTAACATGCTCTGCTTTTTTCTTAATTAACGATGTATTACCATCCAAAGCATCTTCAGAAATTGCAGCAAAACGATCCGCAGCAACTAAATCCACTAAAAGCTCTTCTATACTCAATGTTCCGGCATAAATCTTTTTCGGCTTGCTATCAAACCGCAACACATTGCCGTAATCATCTACAACGCTATAAGTATCATTTGGCTTATTATCTGATTGAGGCTGTATACCACAACCGGTAAATATCATCATTAACAAAACAATTACTAAACAACGCACATTAATCACCATTTATCAAACTTAAAAAGTAAATCTGTAACCAACCTCAAAGTTCCTTCCAAGGCTTATATAGCGGGAGGACACGTGTGAAGTAATATCATTTCTGTTTAAAAGGTTATCCATATTCAGATAAAATTCATGCTCTTTAACCGGTTTATAAGAAGCATGCAGGCTTGTATATAAATAAGGTTTAACAGGAATCTGATATTTTTGCAGAACACGATCTGCCATCATGCTGGCATTCAAAGCAATATTAAATTTGCTCACGCTGTAGCTTACGCCACCATTAAGAAGCCATCTGCCATAATTACGTTTCCAGATGCCATTGTCTTCTTTCGGTGTTTTGTACTTGGGGTCACTGAAAGAAACACCCCAGTTATAGCTAAAGCCTTCTGCCTTATTCATTTCACAGGATAATTCAACGCCCATATTTTTCGTATCTTCATTGATAGCAACATTTTCACCTTGAGCATTTTCAGAATTGGTAATAAAGTCCTTTACATTACTCTTGAACAGAGCTAATTTCCAGGAATGATCACCGGAAATATGCTTTAAGCCTGTTTCATAATGCATGCCAACCTCAGGTCTGATATCGGAATTTCGAATTATATTACTTTGGCCATACATATCATTCATAGTCGGCAAAGTAAAGGATTTACCAACGCTGGCGTAAGCACTTGTATCCTCCGTAATTTTGTAGGAATATTGGATTTGCGGAGTAAATTCACTATAATTTGTTCCGTCCGGAGAACTGCCCGTCCATGTTTCGCGAGCACCGATAATCACATCATGTCTGTTATCAAATTTATGATCCAATTGGGCAAATACAGAGTAAATATTTCTGTCGTAAGCATAATTTATAGGCGTTGCAACTTTATAGCTGGGATCATAAAAATTATAATAGTTATATTTTTCATTATAGGCTTTAGCACCAACCAACAGATTATTGTTACTATCAAGATCAATATCTTTCGTTATCTCTATGCCCTTGATAACATCATCATTACCATAAAAATAGGAATTTGAGTACAATTTTGTCCCCTTCCAATAATGATATCGGGAATCAGAGCTACCCTTATGATAGAAAATATTAGCCTTCAAACCATTATTATCATAGTTTAAAGTAAATCTATTATGTTCTTTCTCAATAAAACGTCTATCTGTCGGCAGCTTAGTTTTTTCAGACATGTAACCTTTGCTATAATCATGATTACTATAATCAAAGGTCATCTTCCAATGCTCATCAAAGGCATAATTGGTTGAAATAATTGTTTTCTCGCCACCATATAACTTAAAATATTTTCCATTCGGAGCATACCCACCCTTACTGTCCGTAGCAAGAGATGTCTGGTCTACACTGCCTTTTTTATTCCAGCTGGCACCAATGCCAAGTTTACCTGCCTGCAGGCTTGTTTGATACTTTTGCACACGGTTATCGCCTACAGCTGCAGAAATTGAATTAGTGCGTTTCTTTTTGGTGATAATATTGATAACGCCACCGCTAGTATCACTGCCATACAGCACCGCACCGCCACCGCGAACAATTTCAACTTTTTCTACATCGGCAATGCTAAGCGAGTCCAAATCATAATAACCGCTTCTGAAATTCATGGGCACGCCGTCAACCATAACCAAGGTACCACGACGCTTACCGCGGACTAAAAACTCACCGCTTCCCTCACCTATAGGCTCAGATTTATAAACAACGCCAGTGGTATACTTGATAGCACTTTCCAATGTGGTTGCACCGGTATCTTCTAATCTTTTACTGGTAATAATTTCTGTCGTTGCCGGTACATCAACATCACGTTTTTCTGTTCTTGTTGCCGTTACAACTATTTCATCAATTGAGTATTCGTTTAAACTTTCTTCGGCAAAAGCTGGTGCTCCACCCCACACTACAGAGCTTGTCAACAATGTTGTCAGCAATAAACTTTTGGTAATACTTTTCTTCAAAACACATCACTCCTTATAACTTCTGATAAAACTCAAACCAAGAATTAAATTCCGTTACCGCTATTTGCAGAATGTATTATATTTAAAATCGATTCCTATTTTCATCATACTATGTTATAATAAACTGTCTAGCAGCTAGACTGTCAAGGGATTTTAAAGTTTTTTTAGATTATCTTGAAACGTTCTTCCCCCAAGTGCTATTTTGAACAATTCAGTGTATAATTAAAGCATAAATAATTTTTCAGAAAAGGAGAATCCTCACATGAAATGCTTACTCATTAAAAACGCGGACGTATACGCTCCGCAACCCCTCGGAATAGTCGACATTCTGATCATCAATGACAAAATCGCCAAAATAGGCCAACAGCTTGCAGCTCCGCAAGGCTTAGACTGCCAAATTCTTGATGCCCAAAAGCGCAAGGTAGTCCCCGGTTATGTTGACCAGCACGTGCACATCATCGGTGGTGGCGGTGAATCCGGACCCTACAGCCGTACACCGGAAATCAACCTCAGCGAGCTGACGAAGGTTGGCATTACTACCGTAGTAGGTGTTTTGGGCACAGACGGCACCTCCAGGCACAACGAAAGCCTGCTGGCGAAGGCCAGAGGTCTGACTCACGAAGGCATCACCGCGTACATGCTCACCGGCTCCTACGAAATCCCCCTGCATAACATGACCGGTGATGTGCGCCGCGACATCATCCTGATTAACGAATGCCTTGGCATCGGTGAGGTTGCCTTATCCGACCACAGAAGCTCGCAGCCTACTCGCGAGGAGCTGGAAAAGGTGCTTACGCAGGCTCGCCTGGGCGGTATGCTTTCCGGCAAAGCCGGTGTTGTGCAGTTCCACATGGGCGTAGGCAAGCGTGGCATGGATGTCCTGCTGGCGATTGTACGCGAAACAGAAATCCCCGCCCGTCATTTCATCCCCACCCACGTCAACCGCGCTTTCCATCTTTTTGAGCAGGCCAAGGAATTTGCCCGCTTAGGCGGTTATGTAGATATTACCTCCGGCATCAGGGAGCAGGACGGCTTCCCCGCCTGCGTCAAACCCAGTGACGCCATCAAAATTCTTTACGAAGAAGGCGTGCCGATGGACAAAGTCACCATGAGCTCGGATGCCAACGGCTGCATGAGCGTAACGCTTCCCGACGGCAGCCAAAAGCAGCTTGCCGTTTCGCCGGATTCCTTCCAAGAGGAGGTTAAGGATGCTCTGCTTGCAGGCGTTCCCCCGAAGGTTGTGGCAAAGGTTGTCAGCAGCAATCCGGCGCAGGCCAACGGTCTGTATCCGCAAAAGGGCTGCCTGCAGACCGACAGTGACGCCGATCTGATTATTTACAGCGACAGCTATGACGTAGATACCGTAATCGCCAAAGGCCGCATCATGGTGGCAGCAGGCGAAGCGCTTGTCAAAGGCACCTTTGAAAAATAAACATTGTAACGAAAAATCCCCTGCACAAGCCTCTGCTTATGTAGGGGATTAATTTTTTATGATATTTTCGTTATAGCTTAACGCACCCAGGCCGCCGCTTATCTGGCAACAGAAAGCTGCTGCTGCATCAGCGGAATCATTTCCTCGATAGTTTCATATGCCAGCTCATGATTTACATACTGCGGCTGAACGCACTGCAGAATCTGCTTGGCTGCCGTGGTAGTAAAAGGCTTATGCTGGTCAATCGCCGCAATATGACGCCAAATAGCTTCTGCATTCAAATCAGCCGGCACCTTGCGTTCAAAGCTGCGCAAATACTTGCCGGAAAGCGAGCAGGAAAGATGCACGCCCTTAATCAGCTCAGCATACGGACCGAGCTTGTCCACCGTGCGGCAAATATAATCCGCAGCCTCTGCCTCCGTGCGCAGACGCGGATTCGTATTCATAAGATGGCCTGTATCCAGCATAATGCCTACATTTTTACGTTCAATACGCTCAAAGAAAAACTTCACCTTGCGTGCATCCGTCAGGCGCAGACCGGGCCACCACAAATTCTCAAACAGCACCGTAACGTTGGCGGGAATCTCATCCGCCACGGCATTAAAAACATCTGCCGAAGCAGCCAATACCTCACGGTCATCGTAACGGAAATCAAAGGTAAAGATCGTTTCGGTATCAGCCTCCGCCACATGCCACACCAGATATTCCGGCTTCTGCGAAATGGCAGCGCAAATATTACGGCGGATAACAGCCAGCCATTCATCACAGCTCATAGCCGTTTTAAAATATGTCTGGCGTTCATGGATACTGCGGAACTGCTGCTGCAGGCGTTTAGCCTTTCTCAGCCAGAAATCCATCCAGTAAGGCCAATAATTCAAATGCGCACCAAACGTCAGCTCCTTGTAATCAGGGAAAGCTCCCGGCTCTCTGTAAACAAACTGTTCAATACCGTCGACTCCCAGCTGCTGCACTAAACCGGCCAAGGTCATGTTTTTACGCTTCAACTCATCTTCATACCAATCAATCGGACAATAGTTAATAAGATGCTTAGTCATTTCTCACCCTTCTTTGCTACATACTGCACGCTCTTAGCGTTTGCTCTAACTGTGCTACCGGCAAATAGCTTGGAATTCTTGTTTCATAAAAAAACTGCGGCGGTAACGCTGCAGTCATAATTTAGCTCACGCAAGCAGCACTACTGAAATACTAAAGATGGTTTTACCATCCTTCCTTTCACCTGTACATCGCAAGCTTGCGGAAAAAACTTTTGGGCATAGGCACTCTGACTAAGCTCATCGCCAGACAGCATCTTGTGAGGATATGCGCTGCCAAGCTCACATTACAGTTGCGGTACAGTACCAGATTCGCACTGGTTTTCCTTCTGCTCAAAGCATATTAAGTTTTTATTGTCTTGCTTTCTTTATCTGTTGAAAGCTGTGTAATAGTAACATCTACTATTTATAGCACAATTAGTATATCATTAATCAGCTTTTTTGGCAATAGAATTATGAAATTTTTTCCACATCTGTACTGCAGAAATAATAAACTCCCGCAAGCACGTATACTTTCGGGAGTTTGTTGTTGAATATGCGCCATGACGCAGACAAGGCTTTAGCGACAGTTTTAATAAAACAGGACTTTAGCGACAGACTGTAATTGGTACAAGTGCAGGAAGTCCATTACTGCACGCAAACTCATCCGCCTGCACGCGGAACACGTCCGCCAACAGCTTAGACGTAACAATTTCTTTAGGCTCACCGCTGACTACCAGGCATCCTGCCTTGATAACGGCAACATAATCAGCGTACTGAATAGCATGGTTCAAATCATGGATAACCATTACTACAGTAAGTCCCAGCTCTTTGTTGAGCTTATCAAGCAGCTGCATAACCTCCAGCTGGTGACAGATATCAAGATAGGTCGTAGGCTCGTCAAGCAGCAGTACCTGCGGTCTTTGTGCCAACGCCATCGCTATCCAGGCGCGCTGACGCTCGCCGCCGCTCAGCGTGTGAAGAAGGCGGTGGCTCATCGACGTCATATTGGTCTGCTCCAATGCCCAGGCGACGTGCTGTGCATCGTCCTTATCCCCGCGCCCTAAAAAGCTGCGATGCGGAAAGCGACCCATTTCAACCAAGTCCTGCACCGTCAAATCGGTAGGCGCAACCGGTGACTGCGTCAAAATTGCCAGGCAGCGGGCAAACTCGCGGTGCGACAGGCTATGGATATCCTTGCCCAGGAAGCTGATGCTGCCCTTGGCGCACGGCAAGATGCGGGCAATCGCCTTCAGCGTTGTACTTTTGCCGCAGCCGTTAGGGCCAATGATAGCAGTAATCTTGCCCTCGGGTATCGCCAGCGACAAATCATGGATAATTGTTTTTTTGTTAATTGCTATATCAATATGCGTTGCCTCTAAAACAGCTTTAAAGGGCGCTGCATTATTTTGTGTCATCAGATTTCCCTCCTTAACAGGAATAAGAAGAAGGGCGCGCCCAAAAAGGCCATAATAATACCAACAGGCAGTTCAATCGGCGCAAAAATTACACGCGCAAAGGTATCACTGAGCGTAACAATGGCAATGCCCAAAAGTGCGGAAGCAGGCAGCAGAAAGCGGTAGTCGCTGCCTATCAGCAGTCGCGCCGCATGCGGCACAACAAGGCCTACAAAGCCCAGCAGACCGACAACGCTGACAGCGCTGGCTGCGAGCAAAGCTGCAATAGCCGTAAGGATAATGCGCGTTACCTCAACATTGACACCAAGGCCGCGCGCCATCTCATCACCCAGCTGCAGGATGTTCAGATAAGCGGCACTGGCAAGCGCCAGAATCAGGCCGATAACAGCATACGGCAAAATAATATTTACATGCGGCCAGCTGCGTGCGGCAAGACCGCCTACCATCCACATTAAAGCGCCATGCACTCTGTCACTGTAAAAAATCATCAGGCCACTGATACCTGCACCCAAAAAGGCAGATACCGCAACACCGGCCAGAATAATACGCACCGGCTTAATGCCGTTTTTCCACGCCAGAATATAAATGCAGACAGCAGCCAGCATCGCACCGATGAAGGCAACAGGCGTAATCAGATATTCCATCGCCGGGAACAAAATCATAATCACAACACCTGCCAGTCCTGCGCCGGAGCTGATGCCGATGATATGCGGGTCTGCCAGCGGATTACGCATAATCGCCTGCAGAATCGCACCGGAAAGCGACAGGTTGATGCCGACCAAGGCACCGACAATGGTACGCGGCATACGGATGTTCCAGATAATCTGACTGCGCGGATCATTACCGGGATTAAGCAGAATATCGGTAATCTCCTTGATGCTGATAATGCTGGAGCCTTTTGTTAAGCTCAAAAAGCTGCCCAATACTGCCAAGAACAAAAATATCACAAGAATAGTAATACGCCATTTAGTACGGCCGATACCGAAATGCTCCGTCTGCTCTGCAGACTGCTTATTTTCCATTAGTAAAGACCTCCGGATAAACCTGCTGTGCCATAAACTTTACAGCCTCAGGATAGCGCAGGCCGGGGTTAATTAAAAACAGCTTTTCCGGCAGCACATATACTCTGCCTGCTTTTACAGCCGGCAGACTGTTCCATGCGGGGTTATTTTTAAAGTCGGTGCGCAGACGGTTTTCAATTTCCTCAGGCTTACCCATAGAGGTAATAAAGATAATTTCCGGGTTCTGCTCAACCAGTGTTTCCATGCTGTAAGGAGTTTTATTGGATTTTCCCTTGAGCGCTGCAGCAGCAACGTTTTCAAAGCCCAGGATATCGCTTACACAGCCGGCAATGCTGTGCGAGCCTTCTACCGTAACGGCGCTGGCTGTTGCATGCATAATAACGATGCGTTTCTTTTCCTTAGGCAGCTTACTGGTAACGGCGGCAACCTGTTTATCAAGCAGCTCATTTTCCTTTTGGGCCTTATCCTGCGTACCATAAATATCGCCCAAGGTTTTGATAGCACCCTTAACATCATTAAAGGTTTGGGTATCAAACTCCACTACGTTGATTTTGTTGGATTGCAGCATGGGAATAAATTTATCATGCTGATTTTTGCTGGCCAGAACCAGATCAGGCTTCAGGCCAACAAGCGCTTCCATATTAATATTGTAGACCATGCCTACCTCCGGCACAGACTTCATAGATTCGGGAATCTTGCCTACCTTAGAGCTGGCGCGACCGACTACGGTGCCGCCGACAGCCTCAATCATACTCAAATATGAAGGGCTGAGGCTTACAACTCTTTCAGGCTTTTTGGCAAGCGAAACCTGTCTGCCAGCAGCATCGGTAAGCTGCAGATAAGCCTTGTCACCGCCAGTCTGCGTTCCTACACCGCCGCAACCGGCAGCAACCAGCATAGCCGCACATAATAGACCACAAGCAATTTTTTTCAAGAACATGTTAATCACCTCATACTCATCTTATATTACCCAAGCCCAAGGCTTTGGCAATATATATAACTCTCTGATAAAAAAAGCTTAATAATATTGCCCTCATAATAGCACAAATCAGAAGTGTAGTCAATGAAAGTTGCTAAGAAGCGCACATAATAGTATAATTAAATGAATAAGCTTGTTATAACAAAGACTAACTATAAAAAGTCAAGGGGGTAAAGATCAAAAATCTTAAACCACATAGATATATTGACTTTTTATTAAGTTAGTCGAAAAAACGCATGACAAATAAAGCATCGTTTACGATGCTTTCAAAAACAGTATTCAAGTAAGTAAAGTCAAGAAGCTTTCAGAAAAGCCTGCTTTGTTTTCTCAAGGTGGAAAATCACTCTAACCAATTTCTTCACGGCATGAGATATAGCAACATAGTAATGCTTACCTTCTGCTCGCTTTTTTGCCAGATAGGCCGAAAACGTGCTATCCAAGTGACAAACTCGTTGTGTAGCTTGAAATAAAGCATATCTCAAGTAATGAGAGCCTCGCTTCTCCATATGAGCATAGCAGTTATCGAGTTTACCAGATTGGTAAGTAGAGGGAGAATAGCCTGCATAAGCTAAAATCTTATCCGGAGAAGAAAAGCGACTGAAATCGCCAATTTCTGAGATAATCATAGCTCCCATGTTATTACCGATTCCAGGTATTGTAGTTATAGGAGAAGCAATCTTATCCATCATTTTAGAAATCTCTGCTTCTATTTCTCCAATATCAATAGTCAGTGCACGAATAAGCTTAATAGTATGCTTTAGCTCAAGAGATTTAGCTGGCATATTAGAGCCGATAGAATTTTTTGCAGCTTCTCTAATCTTAATAGCAGTTTCACGGTTATAGTGACCTCTTGAAGCCTTAGAGAGCAGCTTCGTAAGCCTTGTCAGATGTGCAGAAGCTATAGCTGACGCGCTAGGAAATTCTTCCATTAATTGGTAAATAGAGGTCATATGAAGAGTTGGGACGAGTTTTTCAAGTTCTGGGAAAAGGATTTGTGCTAAGCGGGAAAGAGATGTTTTAAGCTTAGCGCGTTCTTCAACTTTAGAAAACCTGTAACGGGTTAGTGACTTTAAATCTTCGTTATGGTAAGATATATCCGAGTAGGATTTTAAGCTTACATCGGACAATAACATCATAGCAATGGTTTTAGAATCAATCTTATCCGTTTTCGTCTTTCTAAGGCTAAGACTTTTTCTGTAAAGATTTGTGTGGAGTGGGTTAAGAATAAAGGTGGCTAGATCTTTGTTCAACAAGAACCCAATGATGTTATAGCTGTAATGACCGGTAGCTTCAAGTCCTACTTTTATTTTGTCAGAAGAAGAGACAGATTGGATTTTTTTGTAAAGAAAATCGAAACCTTCTTTGTTGTTGAGAATAGTAAAAGATTTGGCAAGAACTTCACCTTCGGAGTTCATAATGAAGCAGTCGTGCTTATCTTTAGCAACGTCAATACCAACTAAAATAGTCAATTGAAAACACCTCTTGAATAAATATTTGATACTGTTTTAGAACCACGGGTACTCCTTGCAATTGTAGCCTCGTTCTACATAAACCGTCATGCGGTATCTAACTGATTAACAAATTAACAAAGAGACTGTGGTTAGAGCCTTTGCAAAACCATCTAGTGGTAGGAGTTGAAAACTAATCCACAGTATCTAAAACAATATAGCTTAAATTTTTATTAAAAACAACCTAAGCTATGACTATATTATACGAGGAGTAAAAATATTATGGAAATCAATGCAATGATTAACCGCATAAATGCATTAGCCAAAAAGAAGAAAACCTCCGGCCTGACCCCGGAGGAGCTGGCAGAACAAAAGGAGCTATACAAGGAATATCTGGCAAACATCCGCAGCCAGCTGAAGGCACAGCTCGATAACATCGAGGTAGTCGACGAGCTGCCGGATAAAAAACAGCTGCACTGATGGCTGCTATCCTGTCGCCATCCATGCTGGCCTACGAGGACGATTTTCTGCTGATTATCGATAAGCCTGCAGGCATGCTGATACACCCCACCGTCAGCGAGCGAGGCACTACGCTCTACGATTATGTAAAGGCATATTATGAAGCCAACGGCATTAATGCCGGTATACATCCCGTATCGCGCTTAGACCGCAACACCTCCGGCCTGGTTATTTTCGCCAAAGAGCCTGTTGTACAGCACTGGCTAAGCCAGCAGCAGGTTGAAAAGGAATATCTGGCGCTGGCCTGCGGACGCTTTGAAAACAGCGAAGGTATTATCGAAGCACCCATCGCCCGCAAGGAGGGCAGTATCATCGAACGCTGCATTGATTACGAACGCGGCAAATACGCCAAAACATCCTATGAGGTTTTAGCGTCTTACGGTAACCATACGCTGCTCAAGGTCCGTCTTTTCACCGGACGCACGCACCAGATACGCGTACACCTCGCTTCCATCGGCCATCCGCTCGTAAACGACAATCTTTACGGCACTCCCGGCCCCCAGGCGCGCCATGCGCTGCATGCCTATCGTCTGGCCTTTAAGCATCCGGTAAGCGATGTGTTTTTAGAAATTACCCGTTCTTTACCGGAGGATTTACAGAAACTTCTGTACTAAATAAGCAGAGCATGATATAATTAGTGTATACTAATGTAAAGACAGAGTAGCTGTAAGGCTACCCTGAATAAGGAGGAATAGACAAATGCCCTTAGTTACATCTACTGAAATGTTCAAAAAAGCTTACGAAGGCCACTATGCTGTTGGTGCCTTCAACGTCAACAACATGGAAATCATCCAAGGTATCGTTGCTGCAGCACAACAGGAAAAATCCCCGCTGATTCTGCAGGTAAGTGCCGGCGCCCGCAAATACGCTAACCACATCTACCTGATGAAGCTGGTTGAAGCAGCAATCGAAGACACCGGTCTGCCTATCTGCCTGCATCTGGACCACGGCGAAGATTTTGACATCTGCAAAGCCTGCGTCGACGGCGGCTTCACCTCCGTTATGATTGACGGCAGCAAGCATCCTTTTGAAGAAAATATCGAAATGACTCGTCGTGTTGTTGAATATGCACACGAAAGAGGCGTTGTAGTTGAGGCCGAGCTTGGCCGCCTGGCAGGCGTTGAAGACGCTGTTAAGGTTAACACCAAGGACGCTACCTACACCGATCCCGATCAGGCTGTAGAATTCGTTGAACGCACCGGCTGCGACAGCTTGGCAATCGCTATCGGCACCAGTCATGGCGCTTACAAATTCAAAGGCAAACCGGAACTGGACTTCGCACGTCTGGAAAAAATCACCAACTTGCTGCCCGGTTATCCGCTGGTTCTGCACGGTGCTTCCACCGTTATTCCGTCCTTTGTTGAAGAATGCAACAAATACGGCGGCAAGCTGGACGGCGCTCAAGGCGTACCTGAAGACATGCTGCTGCAAGCAGGCAAATTCGGCGTTTGCAAAATCAACATCGATACCGACCTGCGCCTGGCAATGACCGCTTCCATCCGTAAGCACCTGGTAGAAAACCCCGGCGACTTCGATCCTCGCCAATACCTGAAACCTGCTCGTCAGGCTATCCAGGACATGGTAGCTCACAAAATGCGTGACGTACTCAACAGCAGCAACAGACTATAAGCTATAACGATTTAAAAACTAAAATGCACCATTCCCGAATGTTAAGGAATGGTGCATTTTTTATTTATGCAAAGCGTATATCATTTTTTCTTACAAATCCTTCAGAATATCATCCATGTACTTATGCAGCTTTTCCAGCTTCTTGCGTACCATAACCGCCTTATCCGGGTTACGCGCCACAATCTGCTCAATTTTGCTGCGCTGCAGCAGATAATCGTGTTCCATGCCACGCATGTAAGCACGCAGGTCGATAGCAGCAGGCTCAACCTGAACCATTTCGGATTCATGCATCTGCCACTCGGTACCATGGATTTCGGCACAGTCACCAAAGTGCGGTATGTAGGTTGCCGTTCCCAGATTGCGTCCCAAAGAATCTGCCAGCTCCATAGCTGCATCAAGCTCGCCGTGCGTAACGAAAAAGGCCTTGGGCACCTCCTTCATGCTGCTATACCAGGCTAACAGCTGTTGCTTGTCCGCATGGGCAGAAAAACCCTTCATATTGTAAATTTTGGCGTTGACTCTGATATCCTCGCCCATAATCTTAATGCGTTTAATACCTTCTATCAGCCTACGTCCGATAGTGCCCTCCGCCTGATAGCCGGCAAATACTATGCTGCTGTCCTCACGCCACAGATTATGCTTAAGGTGATGCAGAATACGTCCGGCATCTGCCATACCGCTGGCCGAAATAACAATCTTGCTGCCCGGAATTTCGTTAATCGCCATGGATTCCTGCACCGTGGCGGTAAAACGCAAATTATGCATAGACACCAGCCTGCGTCCCTGCATTGCGTAAAGCGCCCGCGCTTCCTCATCATATTCCTCGGGATTCGTCATAGTAATCTGCGTAGCTCTGTTGGCCATAGGACTATCTACATAAATCGGAATCTCCGGAATTTTGCCTTCCGCCTGCAGCTTTTGGAAATAGTACAGCAGTACCTGCGTACGCCCTACAGCAAACGCAGGAATAATAACGTTACCGCCACGCTCGACAGTATCGTTGATAATATTCGCCAGCTCACCTTCCTTATCATAGGCTTCATGGATGCGGTTGCCATAGGTAGATTCTGTAATAATAAAATCCGCACCGCCTGCTGCCGCCGGGTCCTCAATAATCGGCTGATTCGGCTGACCGATATCGCCGGTAAAAATCAAGCGCGTCTTTTTATCGCCTTCGTTAACAGACATCTCTACGAAAGCAGAGCCAAGAATGTGTCCCGCAACACGGAAGGTGACGGTAACACCGGGAACAACATTAAACGCTTCCCCAAAGCTGCGCAGCTTGAACAAATGCAAGGCTCTGGCAGCATCATCAACCGTAAACAACGGCTCGACAATCTTTTTGCCGGCACGCATGCCTTTGCGGTTGGCGTATTCAGCCTCACCCTCCTGAATGTGCGCGCTGTCCGGCAGCAAAATCGAGCACAGCTCCTCTGTCGATTTAGTGCAATAGATGGGGCCGCGGAAGCCTTCCTTGACCAGCTTCGGCAACAGACCGCTGTGGTCAACATGGGCGTGCGTCAGTACAACAGCCTCAATCTCTCCCGGATGAAACAAAAAATCCTTTTCATTCAGCGCTTTTATCAGCTTGGAGCCTTGGAACATGCCGCAGTCTACCAAAAACTTGTGTCCGCTGACCTCCAGCAGATAACAGGAACCTGTAACGGTGCGTGTTGCACCTAAAAAAGTTATTTTCATCGCAAAGCCTCCATTCTGCAAGTAGTATTTTCAGTTATATATTATAATTCTACAAAACGAAGGTAAAATCCTTTTTATGGCAGAATTTAGTGGGATGAAGAAAAAAGCACGCTGTTACACGTGCTTGATTAACGATTTTAAATTAGTCTAACAAAAAAGCAGCTGTTCGGATTTCCCGAATAACTGCTTAATATCGATACTATTCTTCTGCTTCAAACATACAATCATGAGGATATGGCCATTCTTTTAACTCTTTAGATTTTTCGAGTTCTTCTTGAATGTCTTTCTCTAATTGTTCAGGTGTAAGCTTTAAGTAATCAGGATTGATATAATCCTTTACATAAGTAACTGTCATTTTAATTCTCTCTACATTATACCGTGGCTTTTGCTAAAAATCTCCATTGTTTTCAAAATAGCCTTCTCACTATCTAAATTATATGGCACATCTTGATATTTTTCAAAAGATTTTGTCATATCCAGTAGCAGAAAACGGTAGAGCATTTTCTGTCGAATAGATATACTCTTCCATTATGGCAAGCTACAACTCCAAATTTATACCCTCGATAACCAACTGTAGCAAAATCTGCGCTAGTCGGCGGAATGTTTGTAGCGTGATTATGAATTGATATAAGTGCATTTCTCTTATGTTTTTTGATTTCATCTTTTAGTTTATCGGTATATTTCGTTAAACCATCTTCAGAATTAGTAGTTAAGCCCACCAACTGCTTTCCATCAGCAGTCATAACACATAAATCTTCACTGTATTTTCCACTTTAATGTATAAGCATAGCCTTACAACGCTCATATACAGCTCTATTTAGCGTCCTATCATCAGACAAAGCATCAAACTTTCTCTTATAATCGGTAGAGTTAATGTATTCTAAATTACAAACTGGGCTTCCCACTCCATGAGAATAACTTCTTTCAAATGTTTGCAGCCTGCTCTCCACTTCCCGCAGCCCAGCATAACCACGCAACTTGCGCCAATCTTCACCGTCTTCCCACACCTTCAAGCACGCCACAGCACGAGTACCGCACTATTTTTCTCTCCGTTGTCGGCTTCTTCTTATCCACCAATATAAAATCAATATACCACTAGCTAAAACATGAGCCCATATAACCCACTCATGTATGCTCATTGAGGAAAATTTCTTACAGATTCAACTACGACGCTAACAATGAATAACCAAATTAGTATTTTCATTTTTGTTAAAACGTGGTAGAATATAGACAGGAGGACGAGCAATCGCCCTACCTGCCGCCCTCTTATTTACGCTTTCTGGACTTGCGAATTTTAGGGGGCTTCTTTTTTGCTTTTTATTTATATACCAACAGAAATGTCCAACATTATATTTTTCAATTGAAGCATAAACAACTATATAATAATACTAGAATTCAATAAAAAACCTCCTACCATAAAGAATAAAGCCTGCTATTTCATTGAGTTGAAAAGCAGGCTTTTTCTAATGCATTCTAAAGTGTTCTAAATAGGCAGTTGGAGCAAATATTGGACAAAGCAGTATTTTTCTCATTTTCCTTTCGCCCTTTAAAGCTTCAGCAAACAAAAAGAACCGCACTCTCATGCGGTTCCTAAGTTTTAAATTTGGTCGGGGCGGCGAGATTCGAACTCACGGCCTCTTGTACCCGAAACAAGCGCGCTACCAAACTGCGCCACGCCCCGACATTTGTTATTGCTGTTCATCAGCAACGAATGTAATTATAAAGCATCTTTAAGCTTTTGTCAACACTTTTTTTGAAAAATTTTATCCTTGGGTCACAACGCGGATGCTGGTAACCTCAAAAGCCTCAGCAATAGCCGGTAAAATCTCTCTTTCAATGTTGGTACGGTGCAGTTCGCTTTCAGCAACAATCATGATACGGGTATCAGCATAGTTGATGTTATGCACCTTGCTTACAAGGCGCTTGAAGGTTTCCTCACCGATAATTTCCTTCAGCTTTTGCAGACGTGCAAAAACCTCCGGTTTTTCCTTCTGCATACGTTCTTCCAAGGGAGAGAACGGTACAGTCACAACTCTGGCATCACGGGCCAGGACATAATTCTCCTCGCCTTCGCCAGGTACTACTAAATCGTCACGCATAATTCTTCCTCCATCTCTATATCTAACTAAATGAACCTGCATAACGCAGAATTTATTCCCTTTTATTATATGTCACAAGCACTTTTTCGTCAAGCAGCAGGAAATTTAGCATTAAACGAGAATACTATAAAAAATACATTTGATGAGGGGTGTTCATATATGTCTATGAAAGAAGATTTTAAAAAATTTGCTATGCGCGGTAATGTTATGGATATGGCTGTCGGCGTTATTATCGGCGGTGCTTTCGGCAAAATCGTCAGCTCGCTAGTAAACGATGTCGTTATGCCCCCATTAGGCATGGCGCTTGGCAAGATGGATTTTTCCAATCTGTTTATCAGCCTCAACGGCAAGGAATATGCTACGCTGGAGGCAGCAAAAAAGGCTGGTGCGCCTGTGCTCGCTTACGGCAGCTTCATTAATTCCGTACTGGATTTTCTGATTCTCGCTTTTGTTATCTTTATAATGATTCGCCAAATCAACAAGCTTACTCCGGAACCGGCACCTGCACCGGAACCGCGTCTGTGCCCTTACTGCAAATCCGAGATTGCCGACGACGCAGCCCGTTGCCCGCACTGCACATCTCATTTGGAATAACAGTTTACACTTTCGGCTGATATTCGGGATTTTTTCCTGCATATCAGCCATTTTCACTTTTATAAAGTCTTTTTCATTTGCTAAAAACAAGCTTATATTGTATAATGTAGACTATATATATCGCCTAGGCTGTTTTTTACAGCTTAAATTTTAAGGAGGTTATCTGATGTCTGTTTATGACGTACTTATGGAACGTGGCTTTATTAAGCAAATGTCCCATGAAGACGAGATTAAAGAATTATTAGAGAAGGAAAAAATCACCTTTTATATCGGTTTTGACCCCACCGCGGACAGCCTGCATGTAGGCCATTTCATCGCCCTGATGATGATGAGCCATATGCAACGCGCAGGCCATCGTCCTATCGTACTTTTGGGCGGCGGCACCGGCATGGTAGGCGACCCGAGCGGCAAGGACGAGATGCGCAAAATGCTCACACCGGAATTCATCGCTCACAACATCGCCTGCTTCAAAAAGCAGATGAGCCGTTTCATTGATTTCGGTGAAGACAAGGCTATTATTGTCAACAATGCTGACTGGCTGTTAGACCTGAACTATGTTCAGCTGCTGCGCGAGGTTGGCGTACACTTTACCGTTAACCGTATGCTGGCTGCGGAATGCTTCAAAAAGCGTTGGGAAAAAGGCCTGACCTTCTTTGAGTTCAACTATATGATTATGCAGGGCTACGACTTCTGGAAGCTGCACCATGACCATAACTGCATTATGGAGCTGGGTGGCGACGACCAATGGTCCAACATGCTTGCCGGCGTAGAATTAATCCGCCGCAAGGATCAAAAACCTGCTTACTGCATGACCTGCAAGCTTTTGACCACCAGCGATGGCCGCAAGATGGGCAAAACCGAAAAGGGTGCTCTGTGGCTTGACCCGGAAAAAACCTCTCCGTATGATTTCTATCAATACTGGCGCAATGTTGCCGACAGCGACGTAGAAAACTGCCTGTCCCTGCTGACATTCCTGCCGATGGATGAAGTTCGCCGTCTGAGCGCACTGAAGAATGCAGCTATCAACGAAGCTAAAAAAGTACTGGCCTATGAGGTTACCAAACTTGTTCATGGCGAAGAAGCAGCGCGTCAGGCGCAGGAAGCTACCGAAGCACTCTTCGGGGGCAATGCCAAAGACATGAGCAACGTACCGGCAATCGAAATTACCCCGGAAGATATGACTGCCAAGATTATCGATGTACTTACTGCCGCTAAAGTTTTCAGCAGCAAACGCGAAGCTCGTCAGTTAATCGCCCAAGGCGGCCTGACTGTAGCAGACACTGTTCTGCAGGATGCGGAAGCATGCCTGAGCGCAGACATGTTTGATGCAGACAAGAGCCTGTTAATCCGTAAGGGTAAAAAGAAATATTTCCGTCTGCTGGTAAAATAAGCCTTTTAAAGCCATCTATGCTCCTGACGGACTAGGTGGCTTTTTCTATGATTTCAAAATACAGACTACTATTTTAATTAAGGTAGTAATAAGGAGCTCTTAATGCAAAACGATAAAATCAACTTTTCATTAATCATCCCTATCGGCCTGATGTTATTTTCCTTTTTCTTTGGTGCCGGTAACTTAATTTTCCCGCCTGTTTTAGGACAAATGGCAGGCGACAACATTGGTTGGGGCATGCTCGGCTTCTGCCTGAGCGGCGTCGGCTTCCCGCTTTTGGGCGTACTTGCTATGGCTATGAAGCAAAGCGATAACCCGGACTCCATTGCTATGCCGATGCATCCCCTGTATGCCCGCGCCGTTACTATTCTCTGCGCACTGGCTATCGGCCCGCTGTTCGCTATTCCGCGTACCGCTGCCGTTTCCTTTGACACCGGTATTCACAGCCTGCTGCCTGCTTCCTGCGAAGCTATCGGCCTGCCGGTATACACCGTGTTCTTTTTCGTTCTGACCTATTTCTTTTCTATTAATCCGTCAAAAATTATCGGTCATATCGGTAAATTTTTGTCCCCCATGCTTTTGATTTGTCTGGCAGTTCTCGTAGTCTGCGTTTTCGTAAATCCTACCGGCAGCCTGAAAATGCCTAATCCGGACTTCGCTGCATCTCCGTTCTTCCGCGGCTTCCAGGAAGGCTATAATACCATGGACCTTCTGGCAGCAATTCTGTTCGGTTCTATTACTATCAAGGCTATCGAAGCTCAAGGCATTACCGATAAAAAGGTTCTGACCAAGCTCTGCTCTTATGCCGGCCTGATTGCAGCCTTCTTCCTTGCTATCATCTATGCAGCACTGGCTTACACCGGCGCACTGAGCATCAATGTTTTCGGTGTTATTCCTAACGGCGCTACTCTGCTCAGCAAAATCTGCACCTACTACATGGGCTTCGGCGGTCAGGTTGTCTTGGCCTTGATTATCTTCTTCGCCTGTCTCACCACCAGCATCGGCCTTACAACCGCTATCTCCGGTTATTTCTCCGAGCTTAGCAATAATCGTATACAATACGAGCGCCTGGTATTCTTCATCTCTGCTTTTAGCCTGGTAGTAGCAAACTTCGGTCTGGAAAACATCATCAAGTTCTCCATTCCTGTTATCTGCATGCTCTATCCGATTATTATCGCTCTGGTAATTCTCAACATCGGTCGTGCAATTATCCATGATGATCAGCTGACCTTCCGCATCTGCCTGATACTGACAACTATTTTCGCTGTTTTCGACGGTCTGCGCGTTGCCAACATCCGCTTCATGGCATTGGATAACTTCCTGGCGCAGAACCTGCCGTTGTTTGACATCGGCTTCGGCTGGGTTGTTCCCTGCTTCGGCGGTATCGCTGTAGGCCTGCTGCTGAAGGCTGTAAGAAAAGCTAACTAATAAATTTATTCATAATCAATTAGAGAGTAAGGTGTAATTTATGTCTAACGAACAACAATGCAGCAATGCATCTTCCTGCGGCCGCAGCAGCTGTGAAGGCTGTCCTTCCGCAGCAGCTGCAGAAAAAACACAGGCAACTGATTTCCGTGCGCAGCTCAACCCGATGAGCAGCGTCAAAAAGGTTATCGCCGTAGTCAGCGGCAAGGGCGGTGTAGGCAAGTCCCTCATCACCGGTCTTTTAGCAAGCAGTATGCAGCGCCGCGGTAAGCGCTGTGCTGTTTTGGATGCTGATATCACCGGTCCGTCCATGGGACATAACCTGGGCGTAAACGGCAAGGCCAAAGCCAACGAAATCGGTATTCTGCCTCTGACTGCTCCCTGCGGTCTGGAGGTGCTTTCTGCCAATATGTTTTTGAAGAATGATTCTGACCCTGTTGTTTGGCGCGGACCTCTGCTCGCCGGTATGGTAAAGCAATTTTGGAGCGATGCCATCTGGACAGATATAGACTTTATGTTTGTTGATATGCCGCCGGGAACCGGTGACGTACCGCTGACCGTCTTCCAATCCCTGCCTGTTGACGGCATCATCATCGTAACTTCTCCGCAGGAGCTTGTTTCCATGATTGTTGCCAAGGCAGTAAAAATGGCACGCATGATGAACATTCCGATTCTCGGTCTGATTGAAAACTACGCTTACTTCCATTGTCCCGATAACGGTAAGGATTACGAAATCTTTGGCCCCAGCCATCTGGCAGAAACTGCCGATGCCTACGGTCTGAAGGTGCTCGCCCGCCTGCCGATTAACCCGTCCCTGGCAGCGGCCTGCGATGCAGGCAAGCTGGCGGACTGCCAAGTTGCAGAGCTGGATGACTGCTGTGATTTTTTAGCTGATAATTTTCAGTAAGCATTTTTAAGGGAGGCTTTTGTCATGTCTATAGAAAAGGTTCGTACATACTTGAAACAATTTAATGCAGATAATCGTATCATAGAGTTTGCAACCTCCAGCGCTACCGTAGAGCTGGCAGCACAGGCAGCAGGCTGTGAGCCTGCGCGCATTGCCAAAACCCTTTCCTTTAAGCTGCATGATGACAGCGTTATCCTCATCGTCACCGCAGGCGATGCCAAGGTAGATAACGCCAAGTACAAGCATTTCTTCGGCTGCAAGGCCAAAATGCTGACTGCTGACGAGGTAGAGCCGGATATCGGCCACGCTATCGGCGGCGTCTGCCCCTTCGGTATTAACGACGGCGTTAAGGTTTATCTTGACGTTTCTCTCAAACGCTTTGTAACCTTCTTCCCTGCCTGCGGCAGCCACAACAGCGCTATTGAACTTACTCCGGACGAACTGGAGCAGTACAGCGCCAACTGTCAGGGCTGGGTAGATTTATGCAAGGGCTGGCAGGAATAAGCTTCTGTAACAACATCAAATTCAATCTTTAATACGCAGCAGATTCAGCGTCTGCTGTGTTTTTTACGCATAAAAAGACCTCCTGCAAGCAGATTTTTACATCTGATTACAGGAGGTCTTTTTTTCATATGCTTGTAAATTTTTCGCAAGCTATTTTTTCATTTTACAAATCATCTGCGTCATAGTACCCATCGGGCAAAAGGTGCACCAGGTTCTTGGCTTGAACAGCGCCATTACAACTAAGCCAAGCAGCATAGAGGTCAGCATTACGCTGTAAAAGCCAAAGGCATACTGCGCAACCCATGCCGAAGAGCTGCTGGCAGTACAGGCACCGCAGGAAACGCATCTGTCCTCGTTTACCACCGCAAATCTTTTCATAACACGCCACACACCCTTTAACGCAAATACTTCAAAGCACTCTGAGCCGCAATAGCACCGTCATTAGTCGCCGTTACAACCTGACGCAGCACCTTGTCGCACACGTCACCTGCGCCATACACACCGGGAACAGCAGTCGACATATCGTTGCTTACAACAAGATAACCCTTGTCATTAGTGATGCCCAAATCACGGCAGAAATCTGTTACAGGGTCCGCGCCGATATATGGGAAGACGCCTTTTGCGAGCATCGTTTCTATTGCTCCCGTCTGTTTGTTGAGCACCTTGAGGCCCTCAACGCGATTATTTTCGATAATAACCTCCTGCGGTACACGCCATGTCAGCACCTCAATCTTCGGATTAGCAGCCACCTTTTCCTGCGTAATCTGCTCCGCACTGATAACATCACGACGCGCCAGAATCGTAACCTTCGATGCAAATTCCGCAAGATACAGCGATTCCTCAAAAGCAGCATTGCCTGCGCCCACGATAATCACCGGCTTATTTCGGTAGAACGCCGCATCGCAGACAGCACAGAAGCTGATGCCGCGGCCGATCATCTCCTGCTCGCCCGGAATGTTCAGCAAGCGCTCCACAGTACCGGTAGCGATAATCACAGCAGGCGCCGTAAACTCCGCACCGCTCGCACAGCGCACGCGGCGCTCCGCTCCTTCTACCTCCAGCGCAGCAACCTTCTCATAAAGATAGGTCGTGCCTAAAGCCATCGCCTGCTCGTAAATATCGTAGGCCAGCTGTGAGCCGTTAACATTTTTAATACCGGGCCAGTTTTCAATCTCAAAGGTTTTTATCAGTTTACCGCCGGGAGCAAAGGATTCCAGCACCAATGTCTTTAAGCCTGCACGGCGCGCATAAACAGCTGCCGTCAGACCGGCAGCACCGCCGCCGATAATAATCAGATCATAGCTTCTATCTGGAGCCTGCTCCACCGGAGGCTCGTTGCCCAAAAGCTTTTCCAGTCTTGCCTGCAGGCGTTTCTTCGGCAGAAAGCCTGCGTAACGCGAAGCAACCTCGCCGTTTTTGATAAAGAACAGACCGGGAATAATTGTTATATCCATTTCCTCCGTCAGCTCCGGCTCCTTATCTATATCAATCTTCACGATGTCTATACGCTCGCCCATCTCCTTAGCAATATCCTCCAGCACGTAACTGAGCATCTTACAAGGACCGCACCAGGTCGCATAAAAATCTGCCAGAAAGGTTTTCTTTTCGGCCAGCATCTGCTTGAACTCTGCAGCCGTCGGGTTTACAATAATCGCCATTTACATCAGGCCTCCTTTGTAATAATGTATTCGTAGTTTATCTTATATCAGTGATGTCCGCCGCAGCCATGCTCGCCACAGGTGTGACCTTCGCCGTGCTCACCGTGGTGATTACATTTAACAGCGGGGTTGTAGTCCAAATTGCCTGCCAGCAAAGCCTCTACCGCTGCATCCGCACTGCCGCTTACGCCGCCGTACAGCTTAATGCCTGCAGCAGCCAAAGCCATCTGCGCACCGCCGCCGATACCGCCGCAAATCAGAACGTCTGCCTTCAGCGCGTTCAATACGCCTGCCAAAGCACCATGACCTTGGCCGTTGGTATCCACAACCTCGGACGCAACAACTTTGCCGTCCTGCACATCATAAACCTTAAACTCCTCAGTATGTCCGAAATGTTGAAAAATCTCGCCGTTTTCGTAGGTTACTGCTATTCTCATAATATCTTCTCCCTTTTCCTTGTATTTTTCATATAATTTTTGCTTAAAGCAATCAACGCAGCCGCAGCCTGTACTACTGCCGTTACAGAGCCGGAAATCTCCGCCTTCAATACGCAGAAGCCGTCCTTCCACAACAAAATCCGCCAGCTTCTTGCGCGCCGTTTCGTAAATGCGCTGCACTGTCGTCCGCGCAATCTGCATAAAGGCCGCGCACTGCTCCTGGCTCATACCGCGCCTGTCAATCAGGCGTATCGCTTCGTATTCGTCAACGGTAAGAACAATAGGCTCCTGCTCTGCATTATTGTTTTGCGGTAAAAACTTCAGCGTTTGCGGATAATGGCAAACCTTTCTGCATTTTACTTTCCTAGGCATCTGACTTCCTCCTCTCTAAGTCCATTATAAAGATGAAACGGGCATATGTCAATTATATTTTTTTGACATATGCCCATTTAAATTTTGTAACAGCAAATCTTCTACTCTTCTTCCAGATAAAATTCTCACGCACAGCCGTCCGGACTTTCCGTACAATCAGGGAAGCAGCTCAGGCAACGGCATTTGATGCGCGCGTCAATCGTGGCTGCAAAACCGCTGTATTCGTAAATGCCGACCGATTTGCAAGGATGATACGGCATACCCTTGCGGCTGCGCGCCGTCTGCACACGGCAGTCGCGGTTGCGGTAAACGAGCCTGTTGCCGTCATGGATACATTCATGCTCGTTCAGATTGCCGTAAAAGCGATAGTGCAGCGCCTGCTCCAGGCCTTCTAAGCCGGGATTCTCCGGCAGCTTGAGGAATTCCTTAATGCGCTTGGCTTCGATGACGGTAAAGCGCTTCCACGCCTCCTCATCATGGTACATGGCCTCCGCCATACCGAATTTGCGTTCAATCGACTGAAACCAGACACCGTCATGCGCCAGCCAGTTTTTCGCATAAAGCTCAATCAGCTCCAAAAGCTGTTCTTTGCTCAGCTCTGCAAGATATTTATTGTACATGATGAATAACCTCCTTTGTGGGGGGAATTGTAATTTTAAAACAACGGTTTCATCTTTCCTTCTTTATCCGCCAAACACCTCTCCACCATCTCTTTCAGCGTATACTCATCAAGATGCTCAAAGAAAAATGCCCGCTTAGGATTTAGCGGCAGCGACTTGCTCACCGCCACATTATACTCCGCGCCCTTGGCAAAGTCTGTTGTCAAAAGCTCCGCCTTGTCCTTAACCTGCGCCAGCAATTCCGCTCCGGTCTCACTGTTCACCAGCACCAGCGTAACGCCCTTATCATCATCAAATTTTGGGAACTGCTTATCAATGCCCCAATAATCGGCAATCGTGATATCTGCAAAGCTACGCTTATTATTAAACGCGCACTCGCCGCAGGACGGACGTATACTGATATTATTCAGGAAAAGACGCATATACGTTTCCTGCCGCTTGCTCGCCCCGAAGCGCTGATGCTCGGTGAAAAATAAGGTCTCGCCCTGCTTCCAACCCTTCGCCTTATCGCGGAACTTCACCTGCACAACAGGCTCGCCGGCCTCCTGCGCCAGCTCCCGCAAATGCTTTTGATAAACCTTGGGACTCGGCACACCATGACAAACAACATCAACCGTCAAAAGATTCTCCGACGGCTTTACCAGATATTTCTTTAAACCGGCAATTTGGCAAGGCGTACCGCTGAACAGAACCTTTCTGCCTGCACGTAAAATTTGCCGTACCTCACTGTAAGTCCTGCCGATTTTACTCTGCACATATTTTGAACCGCGCAGCTTGGGCAAATCGGCAAGGCTATCCACGAGTACATGGTGCACAGCAAGCTGCTCATCCAGCGCTGCGCCGACCACAACGCCTCCCTGCTTCAGGATTTCTTCGGCAAAAAGCGTAAACATTCCTCCGCTGGAGCTGGTAAAGCGCACTGCATCATCGTTATTCTTGGCACCATACACAGCAAGCAGCTCGTGCTGCTGTGGCTTGTGCAGCATAGGGCAGACATTTTCGCATAAACCGCAGTCCATGCACATTTCTTCGTTAACCTTGGGATACAAAAAGCCTTCCTCGTCCGCCGTCATTCTTATACACCCACGCGGGCAGATATTGGCGCAGGCACTGCAGCCTGTACAGTTTTGTTTGCTGCTCAGCTCAATCATGTCTTTAACCTCCCTATTGCCATAGCCTTTTACAGCTTATATTTCAGCATAATACTCTACTTAAGTGATTTTTCTTTTATTATATCACAAATAAGCCCGCTTGCTCGTACTATCTGCGAGTTTGTCACTATGTGCCGACACTGCTTGACAGCGTAATTTCTAGCGCACAAAAGCAGAGCTGACTTTCGTAATTCGCCAAAGTCAGCTCTTATTTTTTACTATTCTCTTATCACTCCAAGCGCAATCACAAAAATCTGCCGGTAATACTGTTCGCGTTTGCCTTAATCTCCGCCGGCGTTCCGCAAGCCACAATGCGTCCGCCTGCATCACCGCCGCCAGGTCCCATGTCAATTATATAGTCAGCGTTACGGATAACGTCCAGATCATGCTCAATGACAATAACAGTTGCCCCATTATCCAAAAGCGCCTGAAAAACCTCTAGCAGCACCTGCACATCCAAGGGATGCAGACCAATCGAAGGCTCATCAAAAACAAAGACAGAATCATGCTGCGTCCTGCCTATTTCACTGGCCAGCTTTAAGCGCTGCGCCTCACCGCCGGATAAACCCGGTGTTTCCTCGCCTAGCGTTAAATAACCAAGGCCCAGCTGACGCAGGACCTTCAGCTTTTGGCTGATGCCCTTCATATTTTTGCAGAACTCAAGAGCAGTGTTTACGTCCATCGCCATCAGCTCCGGCAGCGAAGCACTTTCCCCCGCCTCGTTCGTCAGCCTGATATCGTAGGCCGCCTTCGCGTACCGCGAACCGCGGCAGTCCGGGCAGGGTATATCCACATCCGGCAAAAACTGTACGTCTAAACTGACAACGCCTGTTCCGTCACAGCCTTGGCAGCGAAGCGAGCCTGTATTGTACGAAAAAGCACCGGCCTTATATTCATGCGCTTTGGCTTCGGGCAATTTGGCATAGAGCTTGCGCAAATCATCGTGAATGCCTGCATAGGTAGCAACAGTAGAACGGACGTTGATTCCGATAGGTGTCGCATCAATAAGCTTAACGTGCTCAATCCCAACAGCATCAATAGCGCGGATATGCTGCGGCAACGGCTTGCCGTCAATCGTCGCAGCCAACGCAGGCACAAGGCTTTCCAAAACCATAGTAGTTTTGCCTGAACCAGATACGCCTGTGACAACCGTCAAGCGTCCCTTTGGAATGTCTATTTCTAATGGTTTTACTGTATGTATCGAAGCTGTAGAAAGATGAATGGTGCCATCAGCGAACAGCTCCTGCTGCACTTTGCTTTTCCGCGTTGCCGCTGCCTTTCCCGCAAGGAACGGGCCGATTTGCGAAGCAGGATTTGCTGCTATCTCTGCTATCGTTCCCTGTGCAATTACATGGCCGCCGCCGGCACCTGCCTGCGGTCCCATTTCCACAAGCCAGTCTGCCTCCTGCAAAATCTGCGTATCATGGTCCACAAGGATTACAGAGTTGCCGTCTGCCACCAGGTCACGCATTACGCCGGTCAGTCCCACGATATTAGAAGGATGCAGACCGATTGACGGCTCATCCAGCACATAAAGAACTCCGGTAGTACGATTGCGGACAGCGCGCGCCAGCTGCATGCGCTGCCTCTCTCCGGTGGAGAGCGTAGCAGCGGAGCGGTCAAGCGTAAGATAACCAAGTCCCAAGTCCAGCAGACGTTTTGCAGTGCCGGTAAAGGCTTCGCAGATACGTTCCGCCATCGGACGCATTGCCTCCGGCAGGCTTGGCGGAACACGCTGCACCCATGTCACAAGCTGTGCTAACGTCATGCTGCAGGCCTCGTCCAGCGAAATCCCCAACAGCTTCGGCGCACGCGCAGCTGCGGAAAGACGCGTACCGTGGCAGTCGGGGCAGATATCCTCCTTCAAAAACTTTTCTACGCGCTTCATGCCCTTTTCATCTTTTACCTTAGACAACGCATTTTCGACTGTATAAACAGCGTTGAAGTAGGTAAAATCAAGCTCGGCAAAATCGTTGGAATTGCTTTTCTTCGGATGGTAGAGAATATGCTTTTTCTCTGCAGGTCCGTGATAAACGATATCCTTCTCCCGCTCCGTCAACTCGCGAAACGGCACATCTATGCGCACGCCCATCTCCTTGCAGACATCAGTCATCAGCGACCACATGAGGCTGTTCCAAGGTGCAACAGCGCCCTGCTCTATGGTAAGCGATTCATCCGGCACCAACGTGTTTAAATCTACCGTGCGGACGCTGCCGGTACCGCCGCAGGTTTTGCAGGCACCCTGCGAATTGAAAGCCAGCTCCTCGGCAGACGGCGCATAAAACTGCTCACCGCACTCCGGGCAGGCCAGCTTCTTGCCTGCAGCAACCAAAAGTGTCGGCTCCAGATAATGTCCGTTGGGACAGCAGTGGCACGCAAGACGTGAATACATGAGGCGCAGGCTGCTCAGCAGCTCCGTGCCTGTGCCGAAGGTACTGCGGATTCCAGGCACACCGGGGCGTTGGTGCAACGCCAAGGCCGCAGGAACATACAACACTTCATCTACGGAAGCACGGGAGGCCTGCGTCATGCGTCGGCGCGTATATGTCGAAAGCGCCTCCAGATAGCGGCGTGAACCTTCGGCGTACAGTACGCCAAGCGCCAGGGATGATTTGCCGGAGCCTGAGACACCCGCAATGCCGACAATTTTTCCCAAGGGAATATCTACATCAATATTTTTCAGATTGTGGACCTTCGCGCCACGAATAAGCATTTTATCAATCATTTTTTTGCTCCTGTATGAATTGAATTGCTTTTAAAGAAAAAAGAATTTATTCATGTTGCATACTTAAGCAAGGCACTTAACCTTGTATGCTTCAATGCAGAATTAGTCATAAAAAAGATTCTGCATAACATTAGGACTATATCCGTCATTCCCATCGTCAAATCTTGTAAGAAGTATTCTATCATTCGATATCCTATTATATTCCCAAAATCCTTTAAATATAATTGTTTATCATTTTCCAAAATTCGTCAAGTGCAAAAGCCTAAGTATTTTATAGAACTTATATTAAAATAGCTTTTCAGAACCAAGAAAAAGATTACCAGTATATAAATACGTAGCTGACTGTATTAACCGCTTACGAAAATTACGGATACAATACCACATAGTTAAAAGCGGCCTCCCTTATGCCCGAGAAACCGCTTATCTCATAGATAGTGTAAATATAACTAACTCATACACTTAAAAATATTTATATATTGTATTATTTTGCTAGTTCACAAATCATTTTACAGGTATTGATAATTTAAAAACATATTCATTCTTGTCATTAGTAATCCAATAGTCCTTTTCAAAAGAAACTATTGTATCACCATTTATCTCAAGTTCATTACGTTCAATAAATTGAAAACACTTTTTTATCCATGCTTCACAACAATGATGATAGTTACCCTTTCCATATATCGAAACATAGCATTGATTTTTTGTCTTATGATTAACAAGTTTTCGAAAATCATCAATACAATTATAACTATCCATAGCAAAAAACCTGCTTACAGGACTACATTGAAACTTTTTAGTGTTCTCTTGACTCAAAAACCAACCTGTAATCAAATCACAGTTATTAAGCCTAAAAAGATTTTTCATGAAATTCAACCTTATAATAAGATTATTTTTATCACCATCCACAGAAGATAGATATTGAGAAACATACATATTATATTCAGGAAGTTGTTCCAATAAAACTCTATCCAATATCAGATTTCTTATGTGGTCCGTTTTCCTAAGAATGGTTTGCACACTTAGCATTTTTTCCATAAGTTCTTTCTGTTCAAGGATTAATTCTTCTTCTTTTTTCCTCAAAAGATTACTTACGATGTTTTCATCACGGTAATGCAAAAACTCACGTATATCCTTTATAGAAAAACCTAATCGTCTCATGCAAACAATCATTTCTAACATATGATGTTCCGCTAGAGAATAATACGCATAATTATTATCTTGGTTTCTTTTAGCAGGCTTTAACAGCTTTTCTTTTTCATAGTAACTCAATGTTTGCTTAGAAATATTAGCAAGCTTTGCAATTTCGCCAGATGTAAATGTATTTCTAATTGATTTTACCATGGTACCCCTTCTTAATAACCCTTTAACAATTTTTCTTCCTTCATATCAAAAGTAGGTCCATAAATACTATTATACAATCCCTTGATAGCATAAACACAGTTCTGTGAATTTGAATAAATATATCTATCAGGTATCTCTATTACTCTTTGCATTCCTTATATAATGTATTTAGGTTGATAAAGGTAACCTATAACCCTTATTGACTGTA
>OJPN01000065.1_pt1 | contig 79975 bp, 75 predicted proteins | sample 1598511 | NCBI WGS metagenome assembly OJPN01 (sample SAMN03922485, study PRJEB24848) | human gut metagenome | isolation source: stool sample | host: Homo sapiens | place: Germany | collected 2011-05
TAATGATAAAACGCCAGTCCTCGTGTTTTGAGAACTGGCGTTCTTTGACAAGCTGCGGAGAGGCCCGCTCAGGACGAGCGGACCTCTCCTTTTTTCTCTTTATGCTGGACAAATGCCTCAGCTTGTGTTAGGATAGCCGCTGACGAGTCTCCACACCTCGTCCAAGCGGGAGCGGCCCTCCGGTCTTTCTCCCGTTCGTTCGGCGGAGCATCTGCTCCGGCGTTCTCTAAACAAGAAAATGGAGGTTTTTTTATGCGCAAATTCTCTGTCCAAGACCTGACCCTAGCAGCCCTCCTGGCGGCGGTGTACGCCACCCTGACCCTGGTCCTGCCCATTCCCGCCTTCACCGGCATCCAGATCCGCATGTCCGAGGCCCTCACCGTTCTGCCCTTTCTCTTCCCGGCAGCTACCCCGGGCCTGTTCGTGGGGTGCATCGTGGCCAACCTGTTTTCCCCCTATCCGCTGGACATCGTGTGCGGCTCCGCCGCCACCCTTCTGGCCTGCCTGTTGACCCAGCGGATGCCCAGCCGCTGGCTGGCTCCCCTGCCCCCTGTGCTGTGCAACGCCGCCATCGTGGGGGCGGAGATCGCCTGGTTTGAGACGGGCTTCGGCCCTGGTTTCTGGTCTGCCTATGCCTTCAATGCCTTTACAGTGGGCTTGGGCGAGCTGCTGGCCTGCTATCTTCTGGGCAGCCTGCTGCTCAGCGCCCTGCCCCGCATCTCTTTCTTCCGCACCCTCATCCCGGCGGACCGGCTGGACCGGCTGGCCGCCCACGCCTGAATCAGCTTCAGCCCTTACCGCGCCGGACGGGTGGACGTCCGGCGCTTCGGGACCCGGACTCTCCGGGTCCTTTTTTCGTTTCTGAAACAGTGACCCTTCATTCAAATCCACTTATCATTATGGTATTGAATGGACTTTTCTTTCATATCCGAAACGTACAGTTTACAAGGACCTGCACAGGGTAGGCATCCGATGGGAGGTATGCCACCCGTCAGATTTTCCATGTGATGTTCAAGCTGTCGCTTGTAGCGGCTATGGTGGTAAACATCAAGGCCACTACACGCCGCTTGTTATGAATGGATGCATTCTGTGCCGTATGTCCATAAGGCGGGAAATCAGCCCGAGAAACTCTCTATTTTCACATCCTCGGATCTGTGGTAAAATCAAAAACAGCAAGTCTAGGACGATGGCGGTAATATAGTATGACTGAAAATGAATTTCTTCAATTAAAAATAGGTACAGTCGTATCTAATAAATGGAGGAAAAATACATATTTTATGATTTATGATACGGACCAAATGGGCACAGCTTATAGAGGGGAAAAATATATAGTATATGGTGCCAGACAAATGGACCACGACAAAAATCTTGCAAGAATAGATATTGGAAATTGTCAATTTTGGAGAGTAGAAGGGATCACCACTGTGATAGATGGTGTTTGAAAGCAAGTATTGGATAGAAAAAGAAGTAAAGTCTCATCAAAACAGAATGTTGAACCAAAATAAATCCCAGATTGCAGAACTGGAAAATTAGAATTTTCAGAGGATAATGTTGTCAGAAAGAGGGGACAAATTAATGAATAGATTGTCAGATTGGTTTGGTCAAGAAATATCTGGCAATGCAAGTAAGACTGCAGCCGATATTGTTAGAGCACAAAAAGACGGAGTTGGTGCATATAGTATTGGTGGAATTATTTTGTCAGGATGTGGTATAGGATGGATATTACTTTCGTTCATTCCAATCATCTGTAAAAATCCGTTAAGTGATTGGGGGTGGATGCCAATTTTGGCTGCCATCCATATTGTTTTAGGGATAGTTCTTGTTTTTTTAAGTAAAAAGTCTAAAGGATTTCAAGAATGGGCTAATAAAAACTTTCGCAAAAGCTTAAAGGAGCAAGAAAAATTAAGAAAGAAAGTTCAAATTGGAAAAGTCACTTTACCAATTACATACGGAGATACTTTAGCACTTAAAGTGCTTGGAGTTATTGCTATTATTCTCATCGTTATATTGGGAATTGGATGTTTGCAGGGATGGTTGGAATGGCAATCTTAAAAGAAATGAGACGAATTATTACTTTTGTTTATAAATAATACAGAAAACAGAGACCAATATGCAGATTATATCACTCTTTTGCAAGATGTACTCATGGACGGTATCAATGATATGAGAAAGAGATAAATCTCTGTGCGGCGAGGAGAAAAAGTCGATCCAAGAATGATTTTTTATCATGAAAGAAGGCACCGTTTCCTTCCCGCCCAACGCCCTGTATAATTAGAATACACAGCGGCGGCCTCTGCGCCGTCCATTTTTGAGATTGGAGGTCTGTTTCCCATGAAGCTGCACCTTGTCACCGGAGACATCACCGCGTTGGAGGTTGACGCCATCGTCAACGCCGCCAACACATCCCTGCTGGGGGGCGGCGGGGTGGACGGGGCCATCCACCGGGCGGCCGGCCCGGAGCTGCTGGCCGAGTGCCGCACCCTCCACGGCTGTCCCACCGGCCAGGCCAAGGCGACGAAGGGCTACCGCCTTCCGGCCAAATACGTCATCCATACGGTGGGCCCCGTGTGGCACGGGGGTGGAAGGGGGGAGCCGGACCTGCTTGCCTCCTGCTACCGCACCTCCCTGACCCGGGCCCTGGAGCTGAACTGCCGCACGGTGGCCTTCCCTGCCATCAGCACAGGGGTCTACCACTATCCGCCCCAGGAGGCCGCCGCCATCGCTGTGGCCGAGTGCCGCCGCTTTCTCATGGAACACCCAGATGGACCGGAGATCACCTTCGTCTGCTTCAGCGGCCACATGGCCGCCATCTACCGGCAGCTGCTGGGTCAGGAGACTGAACAGGCGTGACCCATTCCTGCGGGAACCTATATGTTCGTCCCATCCACGGCATGGCTCTCGAAAACATCAGGCCAGCGGCTTCCACAGCATAGCCTGGATCTTTGAACGATCTCTCAAGGCGCGCCGTTCCGCAACTCCCGCTTGCCCCCGGGTCCGGTTTATGATACACTGAACAAAAACGTCCCGGGAGGACTGCGCCCAGTGCCAGGCCCGCCCAGGGGCAAGGAGGGATCACCTATGGACGCTGCCGCACGCCGCGCCGCAATCTTATCTGTCCTGGAGCGGACCGACCACCCGGTGAGCGCCGCCGCCCTGGCCCGGGAGTTCTCTGTCAGCCGTCAGATCATTGTGGGAGACGTAGCCTTGCTGCGGGCGGGAGGTCTGTCCATCGCCGCCACCCCACGGGGCTATATGCTCCCAGAGGAGCACAGCGGACTGGTCCGCACCCTCGCCTGCCGTCACCGGGCGGACCAGATGGAGGACGAGCTCAACACCATCGTGGACCAGGGCTGTACGGTGATCGACGTTATTGTAGAACACCCGATCTACGGCCAGCTCACCGGACCACTCCAGCTGTCCAGCCGGTATGACGTGGTCCAGTTTGTGGACCGCTGCCGCCAGTCCGACGCCCTCCCCCTGTCCAACCTCACAGAGGGCATCCACCTGCACACCATCTCCTGCCCAGACGAGACCGCCTTCCAGCGGGTCCAGACCGCCCTGGAACGGCTGGGCGTCCTACTGGAGGCATGATCCATACGAACTCGCATCTTGCTCCATACCAGAAGCGCTCCCCTCTGCCTGACCGGCGGAGGGGAGCTTTTTCAAAGAGGTGAGAGATTCGGAAAAAGCGGGTTGACAATCAGGCCCGATTCGTGTATGATGCGGTATACAGGTGTCTTGACACCTGTATACCATTTTTACGAAGCAGGTGTATCCAATGGAAGGATTCAAGGCATTCCTGAAACGAAAAAATATCAAGATCTCAGCCAAGCACTATGGGATTGACGCCCTTGGCGCTATGGCCCAGGGTCTGTTCTGCTCTCTGCTCATCGGCACCATCATCAAGACCCTGGGTCAGCAGCTGTCCATCCAGTACCTCATCGACATCGGCGCCTATGCCATGGCCGTCTCCGGCCCAGCCATGGCAGTTGCCATCGGATACGCCCTGAAGGCCGATCCCATGGTCCTCTTCTCTCTCGCCGCCGTGGGCTGGGCAGCCAACGCTGAGGGCGGAGCGGGCGGCCCGCTGGCCGTTCTGATCATCGCCATCATCGCCGCGGAGTGCGGCAAAATGGTGAGCAAGGAGACCAAGGTGGATATTCTGGTCACCCCTGGCGTCACCATTTTGATCGGTGTGGCCCTGGCCAAGCTCATCGCTCCCCCCATCGGCACCGTCGCCAGCGCCTTTGGCCTGGTCATTGACAACGCCACCAAGCTCCAGCCCTTCTGGATGGGGATCGCCGTATCCGTCCTGGTGGGCATCGCCCTTACCCTCCCCATCTCCTCTGCCGCCATCTGTTCTGTGCTGGGCCTGACCGGACTGGCGGGCGGCGCTGCTGTGGCTGGCTGCTGTGCCCAGATGGTGGGCTTCGCCGTCATGTCCTTCAAGGAGAACCGCTGGGGCGGTCTGGTCTCCCAGGGCCTGGGCACCTCCATGCTTCAGATGCCCAACATTGTGAAAAATCCCCGGATCTGGATCCCTCCCACGCTGGCCTCCGCCATCACCGGCCCCATCGCCACCTGCGTGTTCGGACTGGAGATGAACGGCGCCCCCATCAACTCCGGTATGGGCACCTGCGGCCTGTGCGGACAAATCGGCGTGTGGACCGGATGGCTCGCCCCCAGTGAGGAGGCCCTTGCCAGAGGGGCGGCCGCCATCGTCCCCACCAGTTTCGACTGGCTGGGCATGATCCTGATCTGCTTTGTTCTGCCCGCCGTCCTGTCCTGGGCATTCTGCCAGATCCTGCGGAAGATCGGCTGGATCCGTGAGGGTGATCTGACCCTCCCCCAGTGATTCGGTAAAGTACACAATTTTCCCGCTCCTGTATTGCTTTTTTCAGAAAAATAAGGTACGCTCTCCAGTATAAGACAGAGCCGTCAGAAGCGCTGGGCTGGATCGGAGGGCAGGCTGCCCCCGCCGCCCGTGAGGTGTACGTATGAGAAAGCATCCGGGCAAGGCGTTGACCAATATGGTCCTCAGCTGTGTATTGTGCAGCATCGCGGTCAACTGGGTGGCCCTTCCCAATGGTTTTGTGGTCACCGGGATCACCGGACTGTCCATGGCCGCCGCCCAATTCACCGGCGTCAACTATGCGCTGATCTACTATGGTCTGGCCCTGGCGATCCTGCTGTGTACCGCCCTGGCCCTGGGCTGGCGGGAGGTCTCCAACATTCTGGTACTCTCCCTGCTCTACCCGGTGGTGCTCTGGGGGCTGAATCACATCCAGGTGGAGATCATCCTGCAGGAAAAGCTCATCGCGGTCATGCTCTTCGGTGCGATCTATGGTCTGGGCTCCGGCCTCACCTACCGTCTGGGCTATTCCTATGGCGGGACAGACACCCTGGCCAAGCTGCTGAAACAGCGCCTGTTCCGGACCGTGCCGCTGAAATACCTCCTGCTGGCTCTGGACGGGGGCATCATGCTCCTCATGCTGTCGGCTTTCTCCTTGGATGCGGTGGCCTACGCCTTTGTGGGGCAGCTGCTCTATGTCAGCTGCATGAACCATGTGATCTTTAACCTGGGGCCCAAGCTCTATGAGGTGGAGATCATCTGCGACCAGCCCCAGGAGATCGAGCGCTTCATCATTCAGGATATCCACAAGAGCGCCACCATCGATCAGGTGACAGGCAGCTACTCCGGACAGCCCAAGACCCAGCTGGACTGCGTCTGCACCTCCCGGGAGTACGTCCGTCTCCGGGAGTTCATCCGGGACGGAGGCTATGACTGCTTCATCAAGGTCTATCCCCTCACCCATGTGTTCGGCCATAACAAGGACTTCCACCATCTGGACGACGACAATCTGGAATAAGACGGAAAACGGACCTCTCTGCGCCGCAGAGAGGTCCGTTCCTTTTTCATTCCCGGCAGGTCAGACTGGTGTGCTACCTGCGGCCCAGGCCCTTCAGCCGCCCTACCAGCAGCTGGGCGCACAGGCCGGTAAACAGGCCGCTGGCCGCACCGGCCACCACCAGATAGGGCAGATAGGCCAGCACCGACCAGCTGCCCAGCAGGGCGGCGGCCACCAGCAGCTGCCCCAGGTTGTGGAATACCGCAGAGATGGGGCTGCACAGCCAGATCTGCTTCCAGGTCAGCAGCCGGGACAGCAGCAGGAGGACCAGCCAGCACAGCAGCCCGCCCCCCAGGCTGTAAAACAGAGTCATCATCTGTCCGGAGAACACCGCCCCCAGAAACACACGGGCCACCAGGATCAGCAGGGCGTCCCCCGGCCCCAGGGCAAAAACGGCGTACACCGTGACGATGTTGGCCAGCCCCAGCTTGATCCCCGGGATGGGGATGGGGACTGGGATCTGCGCCTCCGCCATGAAAATGGTCAGGGCGATGGCGGTGAGCAGGGCCATCTGGGTGATCCGGCGGGCGCCGTCAGCCGGCCGCTGTGTCCGCAAAGCCCTCACCTCCCACGATCTCCACGATCACCTGGTTGGGCAGGCAGACCACCGGGACGGTGGAGTCTGAGATCCACCCCTGGCGGACACACACCTGGTCGGGGCAGGTGGCGGAGACGATCCGGATCCGGCCCGGCTCCACCTCCACCACGTTTTCCGCCCCCCCCTCCCCGGTCAGTGGGAAGGAGTATGGCTCCTGCACCCGGTCCAGGCGGATCTCTTCCACCAGCTCGCCCCGCTGATAGACCCGGGCCAGCACGCCCCCGCCGGGGCCGCTGTGCTGCCGCCAGATCACGCCGGCACACAGCAGGACCGCACCCGCCAGCAGGGCGGCCAACAGCGCTGTTCGTTTGTTCATGCCTCCACCACCGTCACATCCAGGCCCCGGTGCTGTGGGTTGACCTGGTAATTCTCTTCCAGTCCCTCCGTCAGGGCCACGGAGCCGTCCTCCCGGACCCAGATCACCTGGACGCCCAGCTCCGGATGGGCGCGCCAGAGTTCGATCCCGGCCTCCTCGCCCAGCACGAACAGGGCGGTAGCCAAGCCGTCGCACACCGTACCGTCCGGCCCCACCACTGTGACCGACGCCAGACCGGTGCGGGCCGGAGCGGCGGTCTCCGGATCCAGGATGTGCCAGTAGGTCTGTCCGTCCTGCTGAAAATACCGCTGATAGCTGCCGGAGGTGACCACAGCCTGATCCACTACCTGGATGGCCAGCAGGTTATCCACCTGCTCCGAGGCCGGGTCCTGGACCCCCACCGACCAGGGGGAGCCGTCCGGCTTTCCGCCCACGGTCTGGACGTTGCCCCCCAGGTTCAGCAGAGCGGAGGTCACCCCCTGCTCCCGCAGCTGCTCCGCCAGACGCGCCCCGGCATAGCCCTTGGCCACCGCCCCCAGGTCCAGCTCCATCCCGGCGGGCAGGCGAACCCGGCAGGCATCCCGATCCAGCTCCACCTGGGTATGGTCGATCCCACCCGCCAGGGCAGCCAGCTCCTCCTCTCCGGGCACCCGGTATTCCCCCGTGGTAAAGCCCCATGCCTTGACGGCGGAGTAGGCGGTGAGGTCCAGCGCCCCGTCGGTCAGGCGGCACAGGTCCAGCGCCTGGGAGAGAAGATCCACCGTATCCCCGGAGAGGGTGACCCACTCCCCGCCGCTGTGGTCTGCCGCCCAGATCTCGCTGTCCTCATCGGTGGCCGACCACAGGTCCTCCCATTGGTACAGCTGCTCCACCGCCTGATTCAGCTGCTCCTGACTGCCCCCCTCCCACAGCTCCAGGGACATGATGGTGTCCATCACAAAGATCTGTGTGGACACAGAGGGTTCTGTCCGGGTCACACAGCCGGACAGCAGTACTGCGCCGCCCAGGGCCAGGGCGGCCAGGCGGAGGCCCTTCGCTCTCTTCATGGCCCGCCCCGCCTTACAGCAGCTCCCGGTACAGGGCGGAGGCGTCCGCCTTGCCCACGCTGTCCGCCACCGCCAGCACCTCTACCTTTACAGTACGCTCGCCGAACTTCAGCTCCAGCACGTCCCCGGGCTTCACCTCATAGCTGGCCTTCACGCTGCGGCCATTGGCCGTCACCCGGCCGTTGTCACAGGCCTCGTTGGCCACGGTGCGCCGCTTGATCAGGCGGGAGACCTTTAACCACTTATCCAATCGCATGACTTCTGTTCCTCTCTGTTGCTGATAAAAATAGGGGCGCCGCCCTTCGGTGTGGCGGCGCCCCGGGATCATTCTTCGGACCGGTCCTTACTTCGCCACCGCATCCTTCAGGGCCTTACCGGCCTTGAATACGGGCAGACGGGCCTCGGAAATGGGGATCTCCTCCCCAGTCTTGGGGTTGCGGCCCACACGGGCGGCGCGGGTCTTGACCTCAAAGGAGCCAAAGCCCACCAGCTGGACCTTCTCCCCCTCGATCAGCGCACCGGTAATGGCCTCCACGGCGGCGGTGATGGCGGCCTCGGCGTCCTTCTTGGACAGATCGGCCTTTTCCGCCACAGCGGCAATCAGTTCAGTTTTATTCATGTCGTCTTCCTCCTAAGAACATCGACGGCCGCACACACGCAGCCTGTCTTTTGAAATATCACTTAAAGCCGGGACGAACACCAGCTTTTAAGCCTGAGCCTCCGGATGTGACTTAGCCTGGGCCCAAAGGGCCTCCAGCTCCTCCAGGGAGCACTCCTTCAGAGCGCGGGGGGCCAGCTCCTCCACCGTCCGGAACCGGCGGATGAATTTGTCACAGGCCCGGGTGAGGGCCTGCTCGCTGTCCAGTCCCAGGAACCGCCCCGCCTTCACCGCGGCAAAGAGCAGGTCGCCCAGTTCCTCCTCCGGGTCTCCGTCCCCGCAGGCGGCACGGCGAAACTCGTCCACCTCCTCCGCCAGCTTGTCCAGGGCGGGCTCCCGGTCCGGCCAGTCAAAGCCGGCCTTGGCGGCCTTGCTCTGGACCTTCTCCGCCCGGATCAGGGCGGGCAGGGAGCGGGCCACCGCCTCCAGGGTGTCCGTGGCGGTACGCTGGGCCTTCTCCTCCCGCTTCTGGGCGTCCCAGGTGTCCAGAGCCTGGACTGAGTCCTCCGCCCGGACCGTACCAAAGACATGGGGGTGGCGGAACACCATTTTCTTTGCCACGCCGTCCACCACGTCATCAAAGGTGAACAGCCCCTCCTCCGCCGCCATGCAGGCGTGGAACACCACCTGGAGCAGGACGTCGCCCAGCTCCTCCTTCAGGTGCTCCGGGTCCTCCTCATCGATGGCCTCCACCGCCTCGTACGCCTCCTCCAGCATATTCCGGCGGATGCTCTGGTGAGTCTGCTCCCGGTCCCAGGGACATCCCCCGGGAGCCCGGAGCAGCTCCATGATGCGTAGCAGGTCCTCCATCCCATAGGAATTCACATACTGAAAATCTACCACAATTTCGCTTCCTTCGCAAGGTATTTTTTACGTCTTTTCTAGGAAAGATGCAGAATACGGGCTATTTTTTCCCCCTTGGGCATGAGGGACAGGTCCTCCCGGGTGATGGCCCGCAGGGCAATGACCAAAATTCCGTACACCGCCACCGCCACCAGGATCGCGCAGATCACCGCCAGACCGTTGCCCGTTCGGCTCAGGCCCACGATCTCCTGGGTAGCCTGATCCAGTTCACACAGCTTCCCTGCAGCCATCAGGCCCTTGGACAGCAGGCCGTACACCGCCCAGGCACCCAGACCCATCAGGGCGGAGGCCGCCGCCGGCTTGGCAAACACCTGGAAATAGGACGGCCGCCGGGGGATCACCCGGGCGATGACCACCAGGTCCAGCACCATACAAAGGGCGAAGCACAGGATATTGCCCATAGGGGCCCCATAGATCCCCATGCTGGGTACAACAACTACATGGTAGTTGGTAAAGATCTTCACCACTCCGCCCAACAGCATGATAGCCACAGGAAGGTTGACAAAGCCGTGGGCCTGGAGGATGGAGTTGCACACCAGCATCATGCACACAAACAGGGTAGCCAGACCCAGGGTGGACAGAAGGGGGCCGGCCAGATCTGCGTTCAGACTGGGGAAGATCAGGGCCATGATGGGCTTGCCCAGCACATACAGACCCACCGCCATGGGGCAGGCCACCAGCGCCGTGATCCTCAGGGCGGAGCCGGTGATCCTTCCCGCGCCCCGGCGGTCCCGGCGGGCCAGCGCGCCCGACACAGCGGGGATCACCGCCGCAGTCACCGCCGCCATCAGGGAGGTGGGCAGGTTATAGATGTTCAGCGCGCCGTTGTAGTTGCCATAGAGGGTGCGGCTGATGCTCTCCAGGGTGGTGTGCAGGGCCAGGGCGGCCTCCGCCTGCCCCCCCTGTCCGGCCATGCTCTGCTCCAGCAGGGACATGGTGACCGCTCCCCCCTGGGGCAGGGCGGTCTTCCACGCCTTCAGGGCCTGCTCCAGATCGGTAAAGTCCACGATTCCCTGGTACAGCGCCCAGGTGTCCGGGTTTTCCAGCAGGGCCCGCTGGAGCTGTCCCTGGACCAGGGAACTGTCGATCACCGTGACGATGCCCACCATGGAGGAGCTGATGGTGATGGGCACGGCGATCATCAGCAGGTCCTTCAGGATCGTGAGGGCGTCATCCGGCCGGTCGTCGGACAGGCTCCCCTCCCGCCCCCGGGTGATGAGGAAGTTCATCAGCATATAGACCAGGGCCACGATGGTGCCCACCGTCACACCGGTAATGGCGCCTGCGGCGGCGTGGCTGGCGTCCGAACCGTGCTTCACCAGCCAGTAGGCCAGACCCAGGCCCACCGTCAGCTTACACAGGGCCTCGATGATCTGGGACACCGCGGTGGGGGTCATGCGGCCATGTCCCTGGGCATAGCCCCGGAAGGCGGACAGGCAGCCCACACAGATCACCGCCGGGGCCAGGGCCTTGATACCCGGGGCGGCCATGCTGTCGTGCATCAGACCGGCCAGCTGGTCGGCACAGAAGAACATCACCAGGAAGGACAGCACGCCCAGGGTCAAGAACAGGGCCATAGCCAGCCGGAAGGTCCGCCGGACCTGATTCTGACGGCCCAGGGCGTTGGCCTCGCTCACCAGCTTGGATACCGCCACCGGCAGTCCCGCGGTGGAGATGGTAAGCAGCACGGCGTAGATGTTATAGGCGTTGCCGAAGTCTGCGGTCCCCTGCTCGCCAATGATGTTGAGCAGCGGGATCTTATAAAACAGACCGATCAGCTTGACCACCAGGATCCCGGCCGCCAGCACGGCGGCGCCGCCGAAGAAGGTATTCTGCTTCGGGCTCTGCGCCACGCGGCGCGGGGGATGGCTGTGTTGGGCCATGGGAAACCTCCTTTTCGTTCAGGGGGCGGGCCCGTCAGGCTCCGCCGCCCCTCACGCTACCAAAAATCCGGGGCAGGGCATAACTCTCCACCTCCGCGCGGATCTTTTCCAGATCCAGGGTGAAGAACTCTCCCTTCTCATATATGACCCGGCCCCGGGCCATATTCATCACCACGTTGGAGCCCCGGGCCGAGTAGACCAGATCCTCCTCCACATCGTGGCATGGGAACAGATTGAGGGCGTCCAGGTCCACCAGGATCAGGTCCGCCGTTTTGCCTGGGGCAATGACCCCGGTGTTCCGCCCCAGGGCCCGTGCCCCGTTGACGGTGGCCATTTCCAGGGCCTGCCGTGCGGTCACCGCGGCAGGGTCCAGGCCGACCCCCTTGTGGAGGAGGGCGGCCAGCTTGATCTCCTCAAACAGGTCGTGGCTGTTGTTGGAGGCCACCCCGTCGGTGCCCAGGGCCACGTTGACCCCACGCTCCAGCAGCCGGGGCACCCGGGCCGCGCCGGAGGCCAGCTTCAGGTTGGACACCGGGTTGTGGACGGCGGTGATCCCCCGCCGGGCCATCAGCTCCATGTCCCCGTCGCTCACCCAGACGCAGTGGGCGGCTGTGCCGCCATTGGCCCACACACCGTACTGATCCAGCAGGGCCACCGGGGTCTTGCCGTACTTTTGGAGGCAGGACTCATGTTCAGACCGGGTCTCAGACACATGGACGTGCATCCCCAGGCCGCGGCCGGCGGCATAGCCAGCCATCCACTGCCACAGGGGCGGGTTGGAGGTGTACTCCGCATGGATGGAGGCGTCCACCTTGATCTGGCCGTCCCCCGCGCCGTTCCACTCCTCCGTCAGGGCGATCTGGTTCCGGCAGTCCCCACAGGTGTCCGGAGAAAAATCCTCCGGCGCGCCGAAGTACACCCCGCCGCAGGACAGATTGGCGCTGATGCCGGACTCCAGCACCGTCCGGGCCACCGCGCCGGTGTGCATATACATATCCGCGATGCAGGTGGTGCCCGAAGCGATCATCTCCGCCAGGCCCAAGGCGGTCCCGGCGGCCACGCACCTGGCATCCAGCCTGGCCTCGGCGGGGAAAATATAGTCGTTCAGCCAGTGCTGAAGGTCGTGCCCCCCGCCATAGCCCCGGAGCAGAGCCATAGGCACATGGGTGTGACAGTTGACCAGGCCGGGCAGCAGCGCCTTGCCCTGTCCGTCGATCACCCGGTCAAACTCCCCACGGGGATGCTCCTGCCCCACAGAGGCGATCTGCGTCCCCTCCACCGCCACACAGGCGTTTTGGATCACAGGCCGGTCCGGGTCCATGGTCACAGCGGTAACATTTCGGAACAAAATTTTCATAGAGACCTCACATTTTCTTCAGGCAGGCCCGGATCAGGCCAGAGAACTTCTCCCGGGCCGCCGCCGCGGCGTCCAGCACCTCCTGCTCCGACAGGGGCTGGTCCAGGATGCCCGCCGCCATATTGGACAGCAGGGTCAGGCCCAGCACCTCCATCCCGCAGTGTCCGGCCACGATGACCTCCGGGGCGGTGGACATCCCCACCGCGTCGCCCCCCAGGATCCGGGCGGCCCGGATCTCAGCCGGGGTCTCATACTGGGGGCCATAGCAGTAAAAGTACACGCCCTCCCGCAGGGGGATGCCCAGCTCCGCCGCCGTCTCCCTCGCCAGTTCCCGCAGGCGGGGGGTGTACAGGTGGGAGGCGTCGGGGAACCGGACGCCGAACTCCGGCAGGTTCTCCCCCCGGAGGGGGGACTCGGAGAACATCTTGATCTGATCGGTAATGAGCATCAGGTCGCCGGCCTTCCACTCCAGATTCACACATCCGGCGGCGTTGGTGACCACCAGGGTATCACAGCCCAGCAGGCGCAGCACCCGGACGGCGTAGGAGACCTCCTCATAGGAGTAGCCCTCATAGTGGTGCATCCGGCCCTGCATGACGGCCACCCGCTGGCCCTCCAGCAGTCCGAACACCAGGCGGCCCTTGTGGCCGGGGGCGGTGGAGACCTTGAAATGGGGGATGTCCCGGTAATCCACCGCGATGGGAGCTTCCACCTCATCACCCAGATAGCCCAGGCCGGAGCCCAGCACCATGGCGACCTTGGGGACAAAGCCCCCAAGCCGCTCCCGGAGCGCCTGGGCGCTCTCCTGATATTGTTCCATCGTAAAGGTCATGGTCCGCTCCTTCTCACAGTCCGGCGCCGCAGCGGCGGCAGAATTGATCCTCTTTCCCGCACACCGCGCCGCAGGAGGGGCAGGTCCGGGCCTGGCGCAGGGCGGCGATGCGCTCCTTCAGCTCGGAGATCCTGCCGCTGAGCCCGTCGGCCCGCTCCAGCAGCTCCGATACCTTGTCCCCTTCCTCCCGCTGGCCCCGGTGGGCGTCGTACATGACCTGCCCCATCTGGCGCAGGATGTCGTTGAACTCCCCGTTCAGGTCAAACAGCTGCACATTCAGCTTGGCCACATCCACCATCTGGCCCGCCCTTTTCCCGGCTGCCCGGGCGGTCTGATTGGCGGCGTCCGCGGCCCCCGCCGCAGTGTCCCGGATCCGATCCAGCAGTTCCTTCACCTTGTCGTCCATCGTGCGCGCTCCTTTCTGATCTGTCCATACAGCCTCCGTGTGGACGGCCGTTCTGCTCCGTATCCCGTTCCCTCCGGCGGCCCTGTTTTCCCCGTGGGGCGGCGCACCGGGCAAGGAATGCAAATTTTGGTTTCTATAGTTTACACCAATTCAGGTTAAAAAGCAACGGATACCATAGGAAACGCCGAAACTCTACGGAGCGTTTCTTGTATTCCGGCATTTCTTCTGATATGCTGGTATTCGGAGGTGAGGGAAGATGGACAATATACGGACCGGCGCGCTGATCCGCAGGCTCCGCCGTGAGCTGGGTCTGACCCAGCTCCAGTTGGCCGTCCGGCTGGGCGTGAGCGACAAAGCGGTCAGCAAATGGGAGCGCGGTTTGGGAAGCCCGGAGGTCTCCACATTGCCCCGGCTGTCCCAGGTGCTCGGGGTCGATCTGGCCCGGATGCTCCAGGGGGATCTGACCCCCAATGATCTGGTAGGAGGAAACATGAAAAAGCTGAATTATTATGCCTGCCCCGCATGCGGCGGGCTGACCTTCTGCACTGGCGCGGCAGAGGTGTCCTGCTGCGGCCGGAAGCTGTCCCCGCTGACGCCCCGCAAGGCAGGCGCGGAGGAGAGGCTCCGGGTGGAGGAGGTGGAAACCGACTGGTTCATCACCAGCAGCCATCCCATGCGGAAAGAGAACTATATCTCCTTTGTGGCCTTTGCCACCGGGGACCGCCTCCAGGTGGTCAAGCAGTACCCCGAGTGGGACCTTCAGCTGCGCATCCCACGCCGGGGGCACGGGATGCTGCTGTGGTACGCCCAGACGGACGGCCTGCTGTATCAACTGCTGTAAAAGGGCCCAGGACCGTGCGCTGTGTCCGCCCGCTCAGATGCGCTACCGTCCCGCCACAGGTTGGACACCCTGCCCCTCTTTATGATATAGTAAAGGCAGACAGCTGGCGCCGGACGTCCGGCGCCAGCTCTCCCGGACTGGGCGGCCGCCCAGTCCGGATCATGACAATGATTGAGAGGTATTGCGTATGAGCCAGAATCCCATTCCCCAGGGCAAGTACAAGCCCGCTGTCCGTCACGGCGGCCTGATTTTTACCGCCGGCATGACCCCCCGCAAAAACGGCGTACTGCTGATGTCCGGCAAGATCACCCCGGACCGCCCCCTGGAAGACTACCGGGAAGCGGTCATCCAGGCGGCCTCCAACGCCCTTACCGCGGCCCGGAATACCCTGAAGGAGGGGGAGCGGATCGTGCAGATCCTGTCCCTCACTGTCTATCTCAACGCCTCTCCCGACTACACCACCCACGCCAAGGTGGGGGACATCGCCTCCAACTGGCTGTATGAGCAGCTGGGCGAGGCGGGTGTCGGCCCCCGGGCCGCCATCGGAGTGGCCACCCTCCCCGGGAACGCCCCGGTGGAGATCCAGCTGGTGGCCGCCGCCGGATGACCGCTTCGGTCCCTGGTGGAAGGTGAAAGGGGGTGCTTCCCATGAAAATGTCCCAGCTTCCCGGATGGGCAGGCCGGGCGGGGACCTGGCTTCTGGACCTGCTGTTCCCCATGAAGTGTCCCTTCTGTCAGCATATTCTGGAGGATTCCCGCGCCCCGGCGTGTCCCGGCTGCCAGAAAATGCTCCCCTGGCTGTCCGGCCGCGAGGCGGTGCGCCCGGTGGAGTTCACCTCGGGCTGCCTCTCTCCTTTGGCCTACCGGGACAGGGTGCCCGACTCCATCCACCGCTATAAATTCCCCGGCACCCCCAGCTATGCCGGGGCCTATGGCCTGCTCACCGCCCAGTGTGTCCGGGACAACCGCGCCGCCCCTCTGGATCTGGTGACCTGGATCCCCCTCAGCCCCAAACGGAGGCGGAAGCGGGGCTTCGACCAGGCGGAGGCCCTGGCGCGGGCTGTCGCCCGGGAGCTGGACCTCCCCGTCCGCGGGACCTTGGAAAAGTTCCGGAACAACGGTCCCCAGTCCCACCTCCACGAGGCATCGGAACGCCGGGCCAACGTACTCGGGGTCTACCGCCTGAAAGAGAGCGTGGACCTCGCCGGGCTGCGTGTCCTTCTGGTGGACGATGTGGTCACCTCCGGTGCCACCCTCAGCGAGTGCGCCCGGCTCCTGCGCTCTGCCGGGGCCGCGGAGGTGCTCTGCGCCACTCTGGCCCAGGCCCGCAGGAGTTGATCTTGAATTTCCTGTTTTTCCCTTAAAATTCTCACTTTTCCCCTCTGAATTGCAAACTGCCGTATTCTCTGCTATGATGTCCACCATCGAAACCTGACAACTTCCGCCCCAGCCCCCATTCCGCTGCCGGCGGTCCGCCGGGATCTTCCACAGATCCCGGCCGCAGTATGCACCTGGCCGGGCCGGACATCTTCGGGCCGCTCCGCCGGTCCGGTGGGAAAGTGAGTCAAAAAATGAAACGAATCGCGCGGTATCTCCTGCTGGCAGTTCTTCTGTGGCTTCTGTTCCTGGTTCTGTCCATGGTCATTCCTCCCCTGGTCCACAAGACCGCCGGTCCCGGAGACTGGGAGGCGGAGCCCGAGATGACGGACGCCGCCCCGGAGCGGGTCCGGAGCATCGACGACAACCAGGACGCTCTGCTGTGGCGGCTCCGGCTCATTGAGGCCGCCCAGGAACAAATCATTCTGGCTACCTTCGACTTTTGGGACGAGGAGGGCGGCCGGGACGTGATGGGCGCCCTCTGGAACGCAGCGGAGCGGGGCGTGGAGGTACAGGTCCTGGTGGACGGCCTCAATGGAGGGGGCAGGCCGCTCTCCAGCAGCGACCTCTTCTGCCAGCTGGCCGCCCATGAGAATGTGGAGGTCCGGCTGTATAACCCCCTCAACCTGCTGGCCCCCTGGAAAACCAATTACCGGATGCACGACAAATACCTGATCGCCGATGACCTGGCCTATCTCCTGGGCGGCCGGAACACGGATAACCGTTTTTTGGGCCGCTACACTGACCACTACAACGTGGACCGCGACATTCTGGTCTATGAGACAGAGCCCGGACAGGGGCAGTCCTACCGCCAGCTCCGGGACTATTTCCACCGGATCTGGTCTCTCCCCTGCTGCAAGGTCCTGGACCAGCCCGGAGAGGGCGAAGACCTGTCCCGCTGCTATGAGGAGACAAGGGCCAGGTATCCCCAGGCGTTTGCCGATCCCCTCACCCGGCCCGAGTGGGAGGCCGCTACCCTGGAGACTCAGGGGGTAGAGCTCTGGACCAACCCCATCGAGCCGGAGAACAAAAAGCCCATCCTCTGGGCCCGGATGATGGACGCCATGGCGAAGGCGGAGGAGGTCCTGGTCCAGACCCCCTATATCATTTGCAGCCGGGATATGTACGGGGATCTCCGGTCCGTCTGTGACGGCGGCACCCGAACAGACATCCTCATCAACGCGGTGGAGATCGGGAGCAATCCCTTCGGCTGCACCGACTACTTAAACCAGAAGAAGCCCCTGAGGGACACCGGGGTGTCCATGTACGAGTATTTGGGAGACCAGGCTCTGCACACCAAAGCCCTGGTGGTGGGGGACGATCTGACCATCGCCGGCTCCTGCAACTTTGACATGAGAAGCGTGTATCTGGACACCGAGCTGATGCTTGCCATCCGCAGCCCTCAGCTCAACGCCCAGATCCGCGGACAGATCCAGGAGCTTCAGGAGCATAGCCGGCGGATGGCCCCGGACGGCACCATCACCGACGGCCCTGCCTACCAGCCCCGGGAGCAGAGTCTGGGCAAACAGATCTCCTACGGCCTTCTGCGGGCGGTCATCCTGCCTTTCCGGCATCTGCTGTGACTCTCCCGCCGCACCTGCATGATACAAAAACGCCGGAGCGCGCCGTCATTGAGACGGCGCGCTCCGGCGTTTTTGCACAGCCGCAGGTCCTCTGCTGGCATTGGAAGCTTATCATCTTCATTCAGATTGGATCAGCGCCAGACGCTCGTTCACCGTATCGATCTGCTTCTTCACATTCCCAATGATGGGCGCGCCAATGACATTGCCCTCACCATCCACAATGTAGGTGGTGGGATAGCTGAAAATCTCAGAGATGAAGTCCTGATAGAACTTGCCCTCTGGATCTGGGGAGATGTTCACATAGGTGACTCCTTTTTCTGTTAGAATGTTTCGGGCAGTCTCCATCTGTTCCTCCCCCTCGCCGGAGTCGGTGCCCACACCGATGAGATTGATATTCTGCTCCTGAAACTGGTGGTACAACTCCTCCAGTTCCGGCATCTCTTCGATACAGGTGCCGCAGCCGTTGTTCCAGAAGTTGACGATGGTGGCGTCGTAGTCCGCAAAAATGTCGCTGCTCACCTGGTTGCCCTCAGTGTCCACCTCAGAAAATTCCGGGAACGGCGTTTTGGATACCAGAGTGGTATCATTTCCGGAGGAGCAGCCAGTGAGCGCAGTCAGCGTCATGGCTGCAGCCAGCAGCAGAGAAACCCGTTTTTTCATGTTACAGTCTCCTTCTTTTTTGTTTGTCTTTTCAGCGCAAAGGTCTTTGTAATCGCCTGCTGGGGACAAGTGGCTACGCAGTCTCCGCAGCGGATGCACTCAGCGTGGTTGGGGATGTGGAAGACCTCCACATCCATCTTACACACCCGGCTGCATGCGCCGCAGGAGGTACACTTGCTTTCGTTCACCTCCAGCCGGTAAGCGGATACCTTGTTGCACATGCCGTAAAAGGCCCCCAGGGGACACAGCCATTTGCAAAATGGCCGGTAGAAGAACACCGACAGCACTGCGATCCCCAGCAGGATGCAGCTCTTCCAGGTGAAGAGCCACCCCAGACTGGCCCGGATGCTGGAATCAGCCAGGGACAGGGGGATACCGCCCTCCAGGATCCCGGCGGGACATAGGTATTTGCAGAAGAAGGGGTCTCCCATCCCTACCTCGTTCACCACCGTCATAGGCAAGATAATGACAAAGAGGAGCAGAATCCCATATTTCAGATGGGTGAGGATGTGAAACCGCTTTGTGCTGAACTTTTTTGTGGGGATCTTGTGGAGCAGCTCCTGGAACCAGCCGAAGGGGCACAGGAAGCCGCACACCACACGTCCCAGCAGGACCCCGATAAACAACAGAAATCCCACCACATAATAGGCAAAGTGGTATTTGGAGGAGCCGATGACGGCCTGGACCGCCCCAATGGGGCATGAGGCCGCCGCAGCTGGGCAGGAGTAGCAGTTTAATCCGGGCACGCAGATCCCTTTCAGCCTCCCCCGGGAGATCTTCCCCTGAAAAAAGTTCAGAAGGAACGGGTTGGCGGCAAGGGTCGCCCCCAGCTGGATCTTCCAGCGGTGTCTGTTCTTAGCCAATGCCCACACACTCCATGCACAAATTGATCCCCTTGGACAGGACTGCAGCCCCTTCTCCCCGCCACAGGCCAAAGCCCATCATCAGAACAGCCGCGGCCAGAAGACATACCGTCGTCTTTCTCATATCAACCCATTGGGACCATGCCGGCGGCCCCGCTGTCAGTGCTGTCGGCACCGGAAAGTTCCTTGTCCTGGCTCATCTCCACAAAGGCGGCCGCATCCTCGACCAAATCTTCGGCATCCACCTTCAGACTCCAGGAGGAGTAGAAAGAGCCGTTCACATACCAGGAAGCCGTGTTGTGGATTTCCTCATCCTCGATCATTCCACTGTTCTTTCCAACTGCCGCTTTCAGAGAATCATTGTAGAGGATGACCGGGAAGGGTGCGTCGGCAAACAGCTCATTTCCTTCCTCGGATTTGGTGCACAGAACGATACCCGCTCCATTGGCGGTCACACCCTCATGGGCCTGCGCCAGGGCGTTATAGAACTCTTGCACGCCCTCGCTGGCAGGGTCGGCAAAGGCGAAAAAGACAACGCCGCCCAGGTCTGCTTTGGTGAACTCCATACCATCCAGCGTACTGGTCGTAAAGTCCTCCACCTTGTTGGCCTCCATCTTATCGCCTGCGGGAACGCTGTTGGCTTCGATGTAGCCATCCACCCAGGCCTGATCGACCCACCCCTTGTCCAGGGCGTCCTCCACAGTCAGGGTACCGGCTTCAATGGCCTGCTCCACCTCCTCCAGGCTGGGATCCTTTTCACCGCAGGCAGTTAAAGAGATGGTCATAACAACAGCCAGACCAATGGCCGCCGCCCGCTTCTTCGTCCAAAATCTCATCAATAAAACCTCCTTGTCTCAATGGAACGTGAGAGAGTATAACAAAGCCGGTGTAAATTTTCCGTCAAGGTTCCATTGATGAAAAATTTACAGATTTCTGTTATCATAGAAGATATCATGCGGGGGAGGGACCAGTCATGCGTATTCTGGTGGTGGAAGACGAAAAACTGTTGTGCGATGGTATCGCAGAGGACCTGGAGCTGGAAAAATACACAGTAGAGCAGTGCTATGACGGCGCGAAGGCCTACGATCTGCTTCTGAACGAAGCCTTTGATCTGCTGATTCTAGATCTGAACCTGCCAGGCATGGACGGGCTGGATCTGCTGCGGGTGGCCCGGGCGGAGTGGCCGCAGCTGCGGGTGCTGATCCTGTCCGCCCGGGCAGGGCTGTCTGACCGGATAACAGGACTGGACCTGGGGGCGGATGACTATCTCACCAAGCCCTTTGCTTTGGAGGAGCTGGAGGCCCGGGTCCGCAGCCTGCTGCGCCGGGAGTTCGTTTCCCGGGATACAGCGCTCACCACAGCCGGTCTGACACTGGATACCCGGTCCCGCTCCATCTCCGCCGGAGGGGAGCCTCTGGAGCTGACACCCCGGGAATTCGCCATTTTGGAGCACCTGATGCTCCATCAGAACCGCTGGGTCAGCCAGGAGGAGCTGATGGAGCATGTGTTGGAATCGAACGCCAATCCCTTCAGCAATGTAGTCCGAATGCACATCTCCTCCCTGCGGAAAAAGCTGCGGGAGGCCCTGAGCGGCGATCCTATCCAAACAAAGGTGGGACAGGGTTATCGTTTGATGGAGGATTCAGAACCATGAAATGGGCCCATTCTTTGCGTCTGCGTGTCACTCTCTGGTGCGCCCTGCTACTGACCCTGTGCTGCACCGCCCTCGCCGTAACCAGCAATCTGTCTGCCATCCAGCTGGCGGACAGCATCGCCGCCGTCCCCCTCTATCCCGCTCAGACGGCCCCCGGACTTGACGCGGAAATGCCGCTTACGCTCGTTTCTCCCCCGGCTCCTGCGGTCCAGCAGGCCCGGCAGCTTTTTCACATTCAAAGCCTGCTGGCCACCGCCGCCATCCTGGCCGCTGGACTTCTGCTGATCTATCTTCTGGTAGGCCGTGCCCTGGCGCCCTTAAAAGAACTCAGTATTCAGATCCAAAACCGGACCGCCCAGGATCTTGCGCAGCCCCTCCCCATTCCCAACGGCGGGGATGAGATTGTGGAATTGGCCCGCTCTTTTAACGAGATGTCCAGAAGGCTGGACCGGGCCTTTGTGATGCAGCGCAGCTTTTCACAGAACGCCGCTCACGAGTTCCGCACCCCGATGGCCGTTCTCAAGACCCGGATCGGCCTATTCCGTAAGAAACAGGATTTTGCTCCACAGACCACGGAGGAATTCCTCCGCATTTTGGAGGACGAGGTGGACCGGCTCTCCGGCATGGTGGACAGCCTGCTGAAGCTGACCAGCCTTGAGCAGGTGCCCCGCACCGACCGGATCGAATTGAGTGAACTCCTCCATCAGGTTACGGAGGATGTGTCCTCACTGTTCAGCGGCAAGGGGATGTACATTTCCACAGAGGCTGCCCCCGGTTCCATCCAAGGCAGCAGAGAACTGCTCCGCCGGGCACTGTTCAATTTGGTGGAAAACGCAGTAAAGTACGGGCCGGAAGGCGGGGAAGTCCAGATCCATGCAGAGCCGGACGGTGCGAATGCGGCCATCACCGTGTCCGATCAGGGACCCAGAATCCCACCGGAGCTGCGGGAGCGGATCTTTGAGCCCTTCTTCCGGCTGGATACAGCCCGCTCCCGGGATCTTGGCGGAACCGGCCTGGGGCTGGCCCTGGTCCGGGCCATCGCAGAGGTCCACGGCGGCAGCGTGAGCGTGGAGGAAGGCCCCGCTGGCGGGAATCAGTTCTTGCTCCGGCTCCCGGCAGAAAGCCCTTGACCCTTATCCCGTGGGAGATGGAAAAACGAAAACTCCCGCAAGGCTGGTCATGGGGAAATATGCGGCACGCTCCCACGCTCTCCTACCCTCTGGAAGCGGGCTTATATACGGCGAATAAAGCGGGCCGGGCTGAGAGGTTCCCTCTCTCTGCCCGGCCCGCTTCCTGTTTGAAGCCAGAAGGCTGTTCTTTCACCACCGCGCCTTCCGTGACGCATCCATTCACCCCGGTTCTGAATCCCGGGTATCCGTATCCTATTGAACGGACATATCTGCGGCCTCTCTGTCCCCGGCAAGGGGACGCCGCTCCAGCGGCCCGCGCGGATGGTAGACGCTCCAGATCAGCGCGGCAAATCCACAGCCGCCAATCAGGTTCCCTACTGTGACCGGCAGCAAATTTTGGAGGAAGAAGCGGCTCCAGGTCAGGGACTCTACCGCGACGCCGGCCTCCCGCGCCAGTTCCGCGTAGTGCGGAACCTCCAAGGCCAACAGTCCAGCCGGGATATAATACATATTGGCAACACAATGTTCAAAACCGCAGATGACAAAAAAGCAGACCGGCAGGAATGCGCCCAGAGTACGGCCGGCCGCGCCCTTCGCACACAGACCGCACATAACGCCAATGCAGACCAAAACGTTGCACAGGATCCCCAGAACCACCGCTCTGCCAAAGGAAAGGGAACACTTCGCCGCCGCAGTCCGAATGGTGCACACAGCCAGAGCCCCGTCAGACAGGTTCAATTGTCCGCTGTACACGATCACAGCCGCCAGCAGCACCGCGCCAATCAGATTGCCGATATAAACCCAGCACAGGTTTCTCAGCATCCCGGTCCAGGCCACCCTTCCCTCCAGAACAGGAATGGTAATCAGGCAGTTCCCGGTAAACAGCTCCGCCCCGGTAAACAGCACCATGACCAGTCCAAAGGGGAACAAAAATCCGCACACCACCCGGGCCACGGACAAATTTTCCAGGGCGTGGCTCGATGTATTGGACACCACGGCTCCCATTCCAATGAGAATTCCCGCCAGAATCGCCAGCAGCAGGATACGCCCTGCCGGCGACCGAGCCTTTTTATATCCGATCTCACAATACGAATCCAAAAACTCCGATGGGGTCAGCACAGAATTCTCCCACCTTTCCATTTGATCGGCCTATGCTGTTCAGCACAGGCCCAGTGCATGGCGTGCCTCACCAATCATGTACAATGACCCACACACACAGACCACATCATTTGGCTGTGCCAAATCCAGCACAGTCTGAATTCCTTCCGAAACGCTCCCGCAGGGCTGAGCCTCCGCCCCCGCCTGCCGTAAATACTGGGCCAGCTCTCCGGCTGAGAGGGCACGATCACTGTCCGGCGTAATGGTGACGAACTGCTTGGACAGCGGAAGGAGCTCCCCCAGCATGGAGGGATAGTCCTTGTCAGAGAGCACGCCGGTCAGGAAGAAGATCTTCCGGTTTGGGTACAGTTCCTCCAAGGAACGCCGGAGAGCGCCCATACACTGGGGGTTATGTCCCCCGTCCAGGAGCACGTCCGGATTCCGGCGAGCCAGTTCCATGCGGGCCGGCCAAACTGCCGCCCGCAGCCCTTGTCGCACAGCTTCCTCTGAAATCTTCCAGCCTCTCCGCACCAGTGCAGCCGCCACTTCCAAGGCTGTGGCAGCATTATAGAGTTGATAGCGGCCCAGAAGTGAAATGTGGAATGCACCCCGGTCTCGATAGGTAAAGGTCTGCCCATCCCGTCCGGATTCCAGCACACGCAATCCCTCCGGATTGGTCAGCGTCAAAGGAATTCCCTGATGGCGGCAGGCGGCCAATATGACTTCCTCCACCTCGCCGCTCTGATGGTAGAGCACTGCGTCACAGCCGGACTTTAAAATACCGGATTTCTCCGTGGCAATTTGGGCCAGCGTGTCCCCCAGCTCCCGGGTATGCTCCAGACCGATATTGGTGATCACGGCCACTTCCGGGGCCGGGATCACATTGGTGGAATCCATGCGTCCTCCCAGGCCAACCTCCAATACAACGATATCACAGCCAGCCTCCAGAAAATAGAGCATCCCCACCACAGTCATCAGTTCAAACTCTGTGGCCGGATCCTCCATCCCCTTTCCCGCCTGAATGACCCGCTCCGCGATCCGCCCCAAGGTGTCATCTGGAATCGGCACACCATTCACCTGGAACCGCTCATGAAAGCGCCACAGATGTGGAGATGTATACAGCCCTACTGTCAGCCCCGCCTGGTCCAGCACGGAGGCCACCATTGCAGCGGTAGAGCCTTTCCCGTTGGTTCCGGTTATGTGGACATATTTTAGTTTCTGGTGGGGATTTCCCACCCGCTTCAGCAGCTCTCTGGTCCGGCTCAGACCAGGCTTTCTTCCGGTCCAAGCCTCCTGACGGATTAGTTCAACCGCTTCCTGTCCGGTCATAGGCCGTATCTCCTTCCTGAATCTGTGTCATGTAAGGGCTCTATCCGGTCAGGCCGTTTGCCCGCAGAGCCGATTCCACCGTATGCGCGGACAAGACCGCCGAGGTCACCGCACCCACGCCACCCGGTACCGGAGTAATGGCTTTGACCACTGGCTCCACCTGTGCAAAGTTTACGTCTCCATGCATCTTTCCCTGGTCGTCAAAGCTGACTCCCACATCAATTACAATCTGGCCCAGGCGTACATGCTCCCGTCCGATCAGCCCCGCCTTTCCAACGGCCGAGATAATAATGTCAGACTCCTGACATAAATCCAGCAGTCTTCTCGGCTCTGTCAGAACATTGCAGGCAGAGACCGTCGCTCCCAGGTTCATCAAAAGCACCGCTGTCGGCATCCCTACCGCAGCGCCTGTCCCCACAATGGCCACATGCTTCCCCGGAAGCGAGATCTGATAGAAGCGGAGCAGCTCCAAACAGGCCGCTGCTGTACAGGGCGGAAAGGTCTCCATTCCCGGAAGTATCAGCCCTCCCATAGAGGCCCCGGTCATCGCGTCAATATCCTTCCCCGAAGACAGCGCTCCTAGGACCGCGCGCGTGTTCAGATGGGCCGGAAGCGGCCGGAAGAGCAGGCAGCCATGGATCCTCTGATTTTCATTTACCTCCCGAAGCACTTCCAAGAGCTGCCGCTCCCCCACGTCACCCGGGAGCAGGGTCCGGGAGACCGCGATCCCCAGCGACTGGGCCAGCTTTGTGGCGCCTGTTTCATAGCTGATGTCCTCCGGACGTGCACCTACCCGGACAATTCCCATAGTGGGGATCTGACCGATTTGATGCAGCTGCTCTACCCCGGCCTGAATGCGCCCGCGCATCTCCCGGGCAACCGGGATTCCAGACAGTCGGACTGCCATGTCTCTTCAATCCCTTCCTAATGAAATATCCCTTATCGTGTATAGATCACTGCTGCCATAATTGCAGTCCCCGCTTTGCTTTCCAAATGAAGGAAGGACGCATCTGCCCTTTCACAAAGCAGAAGTTCCCCGGCAGCCGCCTGGACTCCCGCATCTGAGAGAGTCAGATCCCCCTCCGCGCAGTACAGCGCAAGCGTGCGGTTTGGATATTTCTGAGGCGCGGGCACCGGAGCCACCCACTGGCAGCTGCCACCGGCGGGTAACACAATCGGCTGCACAAAGCCCTGACATGCGCCCTTCCGCAGCATCAAATTGAAATCCACACAGCGCCCCCATGACTCCACCGGAACGCCTCCGTCAAACCCGCGGACCGTGCAGGCTTCCAGCGCGCCGCGCTCCCCCTGTCCAATTTTAAGCTCCAATTCGCCCTTCAAGACAGAGATGAGGCGGTCATAATCCGGCAACGGTGTAAAATCAGAGTGTTCCAGTTCTACCTGAGCGGAGCTGAGACGCCAGAGGAACTTTCGATCGGCATATACCGCCCCCTCCGGCGCAATCGCCAGCTGAGTGGTCGTTCCTCCCGACCAGGCAGTTGTAATATACTGCGCCCGGGTGAAATGCCTCCATTCCATCAAAACGCTTCCTTTCTTAATTTAAGACCGGAACCAGACCACCCCGGCGCAGCAGCTTCATCATGGGAATCACGATCGTCGTCACGATGGCTACGATCACAATGTCCTTCCCAAAGCGGATCAGCGCGCTGCCAAACACGAAGGCAAAGGAGTAATAGTCATAGATCAGGCTGTCCAGCCACAGGCAGACGGTCGTCACACAACTGGTGGCAAAGGAGCCCACAAGGCAGACCACGTAGCAGGTCACAGGACGCGACTCCAGCAGGCAGCCGCTCTTCCAAAAGAATCTGGCCGCGCCCCCGATCACCAAACCGCGGGCCACTGGCGGCAGCAGCCACAAAATTGTAGTGGGCATCAGACCATACATCATCACCTGACATAAAAATTCCCCCAGCAGGGCCGTCATGCCGCCGCCCGCCGGGCCAAACAGCAGAGCCGCCACCACCACCGGCAAGGACTTGAAGGTGATCTCCAGGTTTCCTGTCTTAATTGTAAATGTCATGCTTAAAAGCACATAAACCGCAACCAATAGTGCGATATAACACAATTTTTTCGTAGTCTTGGACATAAAAATACGCTCCTTTCATGGCTCGTTGCCATGAAAGAAGCGCACTTCCCCATGGCAGCGGATGCGGCTTTGCAACGCGGGAACTCCCTTCGTTCACCGGCAACCTCCCATCCGGTGACACTTAACGCACAAAGCCTACTCTGTCAAAATGGCTTCAAAATTACATCTGGCTCAGAACATTCTGATAAATCTGGTCCGCCAGGGGCAGAGCCTTCGCCAGAAGCGCCTCGCCCTTCTTGCGGTAATCCTCCGCCAGCTCCTTGTTCTTCAGACTGCCGATATTGATCAGCACATTGAGCCACGCGCCCTGAATGGCCGCCCGCATAGACAGAGCGGAGACGCCCAGGTCGCTGGCCGCGCTGTCGTTGGTTTTGCCCAGCAGCTCAGCGGTCAGCTCCAGCGTCTCGGCGGCCAGCTCCATCATCTCAAAGGGAGTACGCGTACATCCCTCCAGCCCCTTCTGAATGGCAGCAGAGCGGGCGGCCTTCTCCTCGTCCGTGGCCTTCGGCATACCAAATGCGGCGCTGACCACGTTGAAGGCCTCTGTGTCCCGGTCCATCACATCCACAAAGCGGGCCTTCAAATCCAGCGCTTTCTTCTGGCTGGCAAGGACAAACTCTTGATATTCAGCATACTTCTCTCTGCTCTTGCCAACGGTGGTCAGGCCGCACACCATGGCAGTCAGAGCGGCGCCCAGAGCGCCCTCCAGAGCGGCAGTAGAACCGCCGCCTGGGGCGGGAGCATCGGATGCCAGCACATCACAAAATTGAGTCACCTGCATATCCGCTAATTTCATGGTAATACTCCTCCCTTTCTTTGTATTCCCTCTTTTACTTCATATCCAGAAGGTGATACTCCATGATCTGGTTGTGGCAGTTGAAGTTGCGGGCCTTCAGATAGAACTCGGCGCAGTCGATCATAGCCTTTGCGGGGGTCAGGCCGACGATCTCGCTGTCCACAATATAAGTACCATATCGCTCAGCCAGAGCGCGGACCTGCTCATAGACCACATACAGGGGGGTGTCCTCATAGTTGACCATGTTCATGGAAACCTGGGCGATGCCCCGGTCCTCCATCATAAAGCCCATAGCCTTGCAGCTGCGGAAGCCGCCGGAGGAACCACGGATGACTTTGGCGATCTTCTTGGCAACCTCAACGTCGGAAGTAGCCAGGTTGATGTTGAACGCGACCAGGGGCATACGGGCGCCGATGGCCGTGATGCCGGCGGTGGGGTGGATCTTCCGCTCACCGTAATCGGGCGCCCACTCCTCCTGAAGCAGCTTCTCCGGCATCCCCTCAAACTCACCCTTGCGGCAGGTGGCCAGGTTGCGGCGCTCGGGGCGGGTGGCGGAGTCTTCGTACAGGAAGGAGGGGACCTTCAGCTCGTCCCAGATGCGCTGGGCCACGCGCTTGGACAGCTCCACACACTCCTCAACAGTGACGTCCTTGGACTGGGGAACGAAGGGGATCACGTCCGTAGCGCCCATGCGCTTGTGCTCACCCTTGTGCTTGGTCATGTCGATGCGCTCAGTGGCAACCTTGGTCAGCTGGAACGCCACTTCCTCAATGGCGTTGATGTCGCCGATCAGGGTGAATACGCAGCGGTTATGGTTGCCGTCCGTCTGGGCGTCAAAGAGCGTGCAGCCGGGAACGCTGTTGGCGGCCTCCACCAGAGCGTTGTAGGTAGCCTCGTCCTTTTCCTTGCTGCAACTGAAGTTAGGGATACATTCTACGAGCTTTGCCATATCAATTCCTCCAAACATACTGCACAAAAATGTGAGGTCTATTTCTTGGGATCTTTAGATAGATTTGCGATTCTACTGTCATTATAGCAAGCTTTTCCCCCAACAAAAAATATCGTTTTTGTCTATTTGCAATACTGATACGGTATTGCAATCCGGTTTTTTTAACCTCTATTTCCCGGCATCCTCCCCTTCAAACATGGCCAGAAACCGCTTGACACAGCTGGCATAGTACAGATTGCTGCTCCACACCAGAGTCGGATAGGACAGAACCGAGATCCCCTGAATCGGTTTCGTATAGAGCCCCGAATGAGGCTGCGTTTCCACAATCGAACGGGGAAGATAGCTGACCCCAAAGCCAGCCTGAACCAGCTGCATGGCCATGGGGGTGTCATAACACCGGAATGTAGTGTTCGGTGTAAACCCCTGCCTTTGGCACTCCTTGATCAAATAGTTGCTGTACCCCCACAGGTCATCACTGCGCAGCAGGCACATGGGGACTCCCTTCAGAGCCTCCAGGGGAACGGAAGCCTGATCTGGGGCCGGGTCCAGCTCCCGGATCATCACCAGCTCCAGCGGATCCTCCCCCAAGATCCGCTCGTGCAGGCCGGAGCCCCGCTCCGAAGAGCTGCGCAGAAACAGCAGATGCAGATCGCCCTTGTTCAGATCCTCCAGCAGGTCGCCAGGCGACCCCAGGCGGACATAGAGTTCCACCTGAGGATACTGAGCCCGAAACTCCTTCAGGTACTGCAAGGCGATGGAGATATTGGAATAGATCATCCCGATCTTCAGCAGGCCCCTCATTCCCGCGTTGATGTCCCTGACGCTGTCCACGATCATACGCATATCCTGAAAGAGATTTTGACTTTGCCGGTACAGGCTGCGTCCGGCCTCTGTCAGCTCCACCCCTTTATTGGTGCGCAGAAACAGACACACCCCCAACTCATCCTCCAAAAGGGCGAGCTGCCGGCTGATGGGGGGCTGTGCCACATGGAGATTTCGTGCGGCCAGTGAGATACTCTTGGCTTCAGCTACGGCAGAAAAATATTCCAGCTGTTTTAAGTTCATGGAATCATCATACCCTTTCTATATGACTAATATATAATATCGATTCTTTTCATTATAGCATCTCTCATGTAAAATACAACCACAAGGAGGACGGTTTTGCGGTGCGCATTACACGTTTTTCACAAAATGTTATGAAATGAGGGAATGACAATGAGTAGTACCATAAACGACGCTATGACCATCAAGTTGGACTATGAGCTGCCTGAGTACCCGGCTTTTGAAGCGGGAATCCGCCGCGCACCCCGCCGGGAATCCCATCTGTCGGAAGCTGACAAGGCTCTGGCCATCAAGAACGCTCTGCGTTACATCCATCCGGATCACCACGAGCAGATGGCCAAGGAGTTTGCCCAGGAGCTGGAGGAGCATGGCCGGATTTACGGCTACCGTTTCCGCCCCGCCGGCAAGCTGTACGGCAAGCCCATCGAGGAGTACAAGGGCAACTGCACCGAGGCCAAGGCCTTCCAGGTCATGATCGACAACAACCTGGACTTTGATGTGGCTCTGTACCCCTATGAGCTGGTGACCTACGGTGAGTCCGGCCAGGTTTGCCAGAACTGGATGCAGTACCGCCTGATCAAGAAGTATCTGGAGGTCATGACCGACGAGCAGACCCTGGTGGTCATGTCTGGTCACCCTCTGGGCCTGTTCCACTCTCATAAGCTGGCGCCCCGCTGCATCATCTCCAACGGTCTGATGATCGGCATGTACGACGACCAGAAGAACTTCAACCGCGCCGCCGCTCTGGGTGTTGCCAACTACGGCCAGATGACCGCCGGCGGCTGGATGTACATCGGTCCCCAGGGCATCGTACACGGCACCTTCAACACCCTGCTGGGCGCCGGCCGCCTGAAGCTGGGCGTCCCCGAGGACGGCAACCTGGCCGGCCGCCTGTTCATCTCCGCCGGTCTGGGCGGCATGAGCGGCGCTCAGGGCAAGGCTGCTGAGATTGCCGGCGCCGCCTCCATCATCGCCGAGGTGGACGATTCCCGTATTACCACCCGCTACACCCAGGGCTGGGTCACCCACCGCACCGACAGCCTGGACGAGGCTCTGTCCATCGCCCAGGAGCACCTGAACAACAAGACCGCCTGCGCGGTTGCCTATCACGGCAACGTGGTGGATCTGCTGGAGTTCCTGTATGACAAGGGCGTCCATGTAGATTTGATGAGCGACCAGACCTCCTGCCACATGGCTTATGACGGCGGCTACTGCCCCCAGGGCCTGACCTTCGAGCAGCGCACCGAGATGCTGGATAAGGATCCCGAGGGCTTCGCCAAGCTGGTTGACAAGTCTCTGAAGCATCACTATGAGATGATCTGCAAGTTCCATGAGAAGGGCACTTACTTCTTCGACTACGGCAACGCCTTCCTGAAGTCCGTTTACGATGCCGGCGTACCCGCTGAGAAGATCTGCAAGAACGGTGAGAACGACCTGGACGGCTTCGTATTCCCCTCCTACGTGGAAGACATCCTTGGTCCCACCCTGTTCGACTTCGGCTATGGCCCCTTCCGTTGGTGCTGCCTGTCCCGGAAGCCCGAGGACCTGGCGAAGACCGATGAGGCCGCTGCCGAGTACATCAAGGCCCACACCCGCCGCTATCAGGATCACGACAACTACGTCTGGGTCCGCGATGCCGGCAAGAACAAGATGGTCGTGGGCACCCAGTGCCGGATCCTGTACTCCGACGCCATGGGCCGCATGAACCTGGCTCTGAAGTTCAACGAGATGGTCCGCAACGGCGAGATCGGTCCTGTCATGCTGGGCCGTGACCACCACGATACCGGCGGAACCGACTCCCCCTTCCGTGAGACCTCCAACATCAAAGACGGCTCCAACATCATGGCCGACATGGCGACCCAGTGCTACGCCGGCAACGCCGCCCGCGGCATGAGCCTGATCGCGCTGCACAACGGCGGCGGCGTGGGCGTCAGCAAGTCCATCAACGGCGGCTTCGGCATGGTGCTGGACGGCTCTGAGCGCGTGGACCAGATCCTGAAGATGTCCATGCCTTGGGACGTGATGGTGGGCGTTGCCCGCCGCTCCTGGGCCCGCAACGAAAACGCTTTGACGACCGCGGCTGAGTACAACAAGCTGTACGAGGGCCAGGACCACATCACTCTCCCCTATGTGGCGGATGACGCCGTAGTGGAGAGCGCGGTCAAGACCATGAAGGGCTGATTTCATCATCCAAATGAATAAGCGGGGGCGCAGCCGCGCCCCCGCTTTTGGAAAGGAGCACGCATGAGCGAACTACTGCTGACCAACATCGGGATGCTGGCCACTCCCACCGGCTCCAGCGCCCGCAGAGGCGCGGAGCAGGGGCAGATCCAGATCCTGCGGAACGCCTGGGTCCTGATCTCCCAGGGCCAGATCGCCCAGGTGGGGACGGGGACGCCTCCCTCAGTGAGTGGCGCCCAGGTGGTGGACGCCGGCGGGAAGCTGGTGACTCCCGGGCTGGTGGACGCCCACACCCATCTGATTTTCGGCGGCTGGCGCCAGAATGAGCTTGGCATGAAGCTCCATGGAGAGAGCTATCTGGACATCCAGAACGCCGGCGGCGGCATCCAGTCCACCACGAACGCCACCCGTCAGGCCACCGAAGAGGAACTCACTCAAAAGGCCGCCAAAGCCCTAGATGAGATGATGCGGTTCGGCACCACCGCCTGCGAGGCCAAAAGCGGCTACGGTCTGGCTCTGGAGCACGAGCTGAAGCAGCTACGTGCCATCCGCCGCTTGCAGGAAGAACACCCCATGGATGTGACAGCCACCTTTATGGGCGCCCACCTGGTCCCGGCAGAGTACAAGCAGGACCGCGCGGAGTATATCCGCCTGGTCTGCGAGGAGATGATGCCCGCCGTCAAGGAGCAGGGCATCGCCAAATTCTGTGATGTGTTCTGCGAAGCGGATACCTTTACTGTAGACGAATCCCGCCAGATCTTGGAGGCTGGCCTTCGCCATGGCCTGCGTCCCAAAATTCACGCCGACGAGATCGAGGCCATCGGCGGCTCTCAGCTGGCCGGGGAAATCGGCGCGATCTCCGCGGAACACCTGATCGTCTGTCCTCCTGAGGGCATCGCCAGCATGGCCAAGGGCGGCGTGATCGCCTGTCTGCTGCCCGCCACCAGCTTCTGTCTGGGCTCCACCTATGCCCCGGCCCGGGAGATGGTGTCCGCCGGTGTGCCGGTGGCCATGGCCTCCGACTTCAACCCGGGCTCCTGCCCCTGCCTCAACCTGCAGCTCGTCATCAATCTGGGGTGCCTGCGCTACCGCCTGACCCCGGAAGAGGTGCTGACAGCCGTTACTCTGAACGCTGCCGCAGCCATTGACATGGCGGACCATGTGGGTTCCGTGGAGGCCGGGAAGCAGGGCGACCTGGTGATCTGGGATGCGCCGGATCTGGATTACATCTGCTACCGTTTTGGAAGTAATCTGGTACAGACTGTCATCAAAAAGGGCCGCCTGGTTTAAGACCACGCCGGCTGCCCTGTTCCGGAAGGAGGCAGGCCGCTTTGGACCGGACTGACTATCAGATTTTGAACCTGCTGCAGAACGACTGCCGCGCCACCCTGAAGGTGATTGGAGAGCAGGTCGGCCTCACGGCCCCCGCCGTCTCCGAGCGGATCCGCCGCATGGAAGAGGCCGGTGTGATCCGGAACTTCCGCATCGATGTGGACCGCCGGCAGTTGGACTGCAACATTACAGGCTTCATTTTAGTGGCTCCAGAGCCGGATAAATACGAGCGTTTCTGCCGCTTCTGTGAAAAAACGCCGGCCATCCTCAGCCATTCTCACACCATTGGAATTTTCAACGCGGTACTGCGTTTTGCCGTGCGGGACACGCAGGAGCTGGACGCGATCTTGTCCAGTATCAAGCGCTATGGAAATTCGCAGACCTCGGTGGAGCTGGGCCTATACTTTGACCACAAGGATATTCCGCTCCCCGGCTGAATGTTTTCTTTGCCATTCTCCAACCTTCCTTATATATGGAATGAGCCGCATGCCATTTGCATACGGCTCTTCCATTATTCCTTTTTGGATCAGAACAAGCCGGAGATCACTCCGTTGTCATCGATGTCGATCTTTTCCGCAGAGGGCACCTTGGGCAGACCGGGCATGGTCATAATGTCGCCTGTCTTGGCTACTAAGAACCCAGCGCCGGCATTTACCTTCACTTCCCGGACCGTGATCTTGAATCCGCGGGGCGCACCCAGCTTGGAGGCGTCATCGGAGAAGGAGAACTGAGTCTTTGCCATACAAATGGGCATCTTGTCAAAGCCCAGCTCAGTCAGCTGCTGGATCTGCTTCTTCGCGGCAGCGGTGATAACCACGCCGTCCGCGCGGTAGACCTTGGTGGCAATGGCGTTGAGTTTTTCCTCGATGGTGGTATCCAGGTCATAGACAAACTGGAAGCGGTCGCTCTTCTCTTCCTCGCACAGACGAATGACTTCTTCCGCCAGGGTCTTGCCACCCTCGCCGCCTTTCGCCCAGACCTCGGACAGGCGGACATTGACGCCTTTTTCCCGGCACTTCTCTTCCACCATCTTCAACTCGGCCTCTGTATCCGTGGGAAATGCGTTAATGGCAACCACACAGGGCAGACCGTACACGTTGGTCACATTGTCCACATGCTGCAACAGATTGGGCAGACCCTTCTCAAGCGCCTCCAGGTTCTCGTGGTTCAGATCGGCCTTAGCCACACCACCGTGATACTTCAAAGCGCGGACAGTGGCAACAATAACCACGGCGTCGGGATGGAAGCCGCCGGCGCGGCACTTGATGTCCAGGAACTTTTCGGCACCCAGATCCGCAGCAAAGCCAGCCTCAGTTACCGTGTACTCACCCAGCTTGAGCGCCGTCTCCGTGGCCTGGATGGAGTTACAGCCGTGTGCAATGTTTGCAAAAGGACCTCCGTGGATGAAGGCGGGAGTCCCCTCCAGAGTCTGAACCAGGTTGGGCTTAATGGCATCCTTCAAAACGGCAGCCATGGCGCCTTCCGCCTTCAGGTCATGGGCAGTGACCGGCTTATCGTCGCGGGTATAGGCCACAACCATCTTGGATAGGCGCTGCTTCAGGTCAGACAGGCCGCTGGCCAAGCACAGAACAGCCATGATCTCGGAAGCAACGGTGATGTCGAAGCCGTCCTCACGGGGTACGCCACTGGCCTTACCGCCCATTCCGCAGACAATGTGGCGCAGCTGACGGTCATTCATATCCACCACACGCTTCCAGACTACCTTGCGGGTGTCGATGTTCAGCGCGTTGCCCTGATGAATGTGGTTGTCGATCAGAGCGGCCATCAGGTTGTTCGCAATGCCAATGGCATGGAAATCACCGGTGAAGTGCAGGTTGATGTCCTCCATGGGGATGACCTGCGCGTGACCGCCGCCGGCAGCGCCTCCTTTTACACCAAACACAGGTCCCAGAGAAGGCTCACGCAGGCAGACAATGGTCCGTTTACCCAGACGGTTCAGCGCATCTGCCAGGCCCACCGAAGTGGTGGTCTTACCCTCGCCCGCAGGGGTTGGGCTGATGGCGGTCACCAACACCAATTTAGACTTCCGGGGCAAGTCCTTCAGAGACCGGATATCCACCTTCGCCTTATAGTTGCCATACAGCTCCAGGAACTTCTCATCGATTCCCGCAGTTGCGGCAACTTCTGTGATTTTTTTCGGGGTATGCTCCTGCGCAATCTCAATGTCGGACTTGATGTTCATAAATTTCCCTCCTAAATTTTAAAATAATATTGCATTTTGCCTGATTTGATGGTTTCATTATACTTGGTTTCTATACAAACCGTAAAGAAGCTTTGTTTTCTGACACAGCCGATTTTCTTTGCATTTTCATGAGAATGATGGGAAACACCAAAGAATATTCAGCGTGTTTTCCCCGTTTTTCGAGGCGCCCGCCGCCCCGAACGTCAACAGGAGAACGAAATATGAGTACCATTACCTGCAAGTTATTTGGAGTCCCTCAAATTCTAAAGGATGGTCAACCTGTCTTTCTGCCTTATTCTAAAATCAACGCTCTTCTCTACTATATCCTGGTGTCCAAGGTGGTCAGCCGAGAGGAACTGGCAGGGCTGCTGTGGCCGGACGAGACGGACGAGACCGCCCGGCGGAATCTGCGAAACGCGATCTACCAGGCGAAAAAGGCACTTGGGACCAATATCATTCTCTCCCCCAAGAAATCTCTGCTGATGCTCAACGAAAACCTGGATCTCACCTTGGATATCGACCAGTTTCTGCAGGCGCCCCAAGAGAATCTGCATCTGTACACCGGCGAGTTTCTCCAGGGGTTCTTCCTGAAAGGGGCAGAGACGTATGAATACTGGATCGTCAAAATGCGTAACTACTACAAAGAGAAATTCTTCTCAGAGTGCTATCAGAAGGTAGCGGACGATCTGGATGCCCGCCGATACGACCAGATGGAGACGCACATCCGCTATTTGATGGAGCTGGATGAGTATGATGAGCGCGCCTTCCGCCTCCTGCTGCGCTTTTATCAAGAAACCGGCCGCAATGGCAAGGTGATCGAGAGCTACTATGAATTTGCCAAGCTGCTGCGCCGAGAATTGGGCGTTGCGCCAGATCAGACGACCAAGGAAATCTATGAGCGCGCTTTAGAGCAGATGCATTTCGAGACGGGGCGTTCTGTTTCCAACGACGAGTCCTTTTTCTTCGGCCGGTATCAGGAGATCGCCGCCTTAGAAAAAGCGCTGAAAGAATTCAAGGAAAATCCGGAGGGCGGCCGCTCTATTCTGATCTGCGGGGAACCAGGCTCCGGCCGCTCCACCATGAAACGCCGGGCCCTGGATGGAGTGGAAGAACATTTTTATATTTTGCAGACACAGGGACTTTCGATGGGACAGGATCTTTCACTCCGGCCCTGGCGGCAGATCGCCCGTGAGATCGCACAGCTGCTTCAGGAGGAACCCTGTATTCCACCCCCGCTGTGGCACGATCTCATGAGCCGTGTGTTTCCAGACTTTCAGGAGCATCTGCCCTCAACCGAGTTCCTTACCACGCCGGAGAAGGTCCCCATCGGCAAGCTGGCCCATGTGATGGTAGAGGCGATCCACACGCTCTCCGCTCGAAAGCGGGTCATTCTGGTGGTAGAGAACCTCCAATGGCTGGACCCCGACAGCCTGCGTCTTCTCACCGCGGTGATGTTAGAACTGTCTCCCAGCCAGGCCATTCTTCTGGCGACCTGCACACTGGCGCGCAACCGCCCGCTGGATGACGCCCTGTCAGCGCTCCAATACCACTCCCCCATGCTCATCCTCACCCTGCGCCGATTCACGGTGGAGGCCTGTCACAGCCTGATCAAAAAGGCACTGCCGCCCAGTCAGGCAGGAAACGGAGAACTGCTGGAGCAAATCTATAATGAGACGGAGGGCAATCCATTCCTGCTGAACGAGTACATCGCCATGCTTCAGCGGGGAGAGTCGCTTGACCACCCCTCTCCGGCCATCCAGTCCTTCCTGCGCACGCAGCTGCTCGGCCTGTCTCAGGAGGCGCTGGAGCTGGCCGAAGTGCTCTCCTGTTTCTATGACGGCGCGCCGCTCTCCTCTGCGGCTCAGATTCTGGGAAAAAACGCATCGGATCTGCTGGTTCCCCTGGAGCAGCTGGAAAATCGGGGAGTCTTCCTGAAACACACCGGAAGTCAGGAGGCAATTCACTTTGCCCACCCCAAGCTGCGGGAATACATTTACAACGCTCAACCAGTTTGCCGGCGGGCCTCCCGCCACCTAGCGATTGGCCAGCTTCTTGAAAAACAGCTCCGTCAGAGCAGACACAAAAACCGGGTCTATCCCCTTCTGATTTTCCATTTTTCCCAGGCTGGATATCAGCTGGAGGCCATGAAGTACAAGATTGCAAATCTAAATAGCCGGCTCAATTTCAGCCACGAAATTTTTCCGGTATTTAACGAAGAGGACATGGACCTGGATCTAGACCCCGTTCCCTATGTCTCCCGAGATAGGATCGACGCGCTCTTTCAAAATCTGGAGACAGATATCCGTGCCTTTCGCGCCGCCCATTCGGGATCGAAAGAACTGGAGCTTTTGGAGATGCAGTTTTTCTATCTGAAGGGCCGGTATCCCATTTTGGAAGGACGGTACGAGGAAGGGGTAGGCAACATCACCTGGGTCATAGAGACCTCCAGGCGGCTGGGCCGCGTGGACTACACCTTGGCAGGGTATAAACAGTTGATCTTTTACTTTATCCAGATCGACGATGCCGATGGGATGAAGCAAAATCTGGATCTGGCTCTGGACCTGGCTGTACAAGAGAACAATCATAGAGAGATCGGAGTGCTTCTGCGGCTTCAGGGCCTCTATCACATGATGACCGGAAATTATGAGCAGGCGGAAAAGCGGCTGCTAGAGTCTATCAACGCGCTCACTGTGACTGAGTCCATGGCCCGCAGCTACACTGTAAATATTGCCGCCTCCTACAACTACATCGGCGAAATCCTGATGGAAAAGGAGGATTATGTACAGGCACTCCCCATGTTTTCCAAGGCGATCTCCCTGTGCCCCGGCAATGTGTTTTCCAGCCTCTCAGTTTTCTACATCAACGCGGGAAAGGCCTCTTTTTTCCAGCGGGACTACGCCGCAGCCCAGGCATTTCTGGAGAAGGCGCTTGCCCTGTATGGACAATTTGACTCCTTCTGGCGCCGCCCGACCCTGAATTCCTATCTGGCGCTGACGCTGGTGGAAAACAGAAACCTGCCCGCCGCCCGGCGGCATCTTCTCGCCGCGCAGAAGTATATGTGGCAGATGAAAAATCCCAGCGACCAAGGCTCAGTCTTTTTCTCCCAAGCCCTGATCCGCACTTTGGCGGACCGGGAACCAGATGTGGGACGGTTTTTTGACGAGATCCTGCCGGATTCCGCGCTGGACTATGGACGCTTGGCCCTCAAGCACCTCAGCCGCTGGCTGGACCGCCCGGAGATCAACAGCCTGCGGCGGCTGTTTCCAGAGCTCTGACCCCTTGCCGCGGGATCGCCCCTCCCCCATTCGGGAAGGGGCGATCTCTGCTTATGTCTGCCGCCCTATCGGTCAGCGGGACTCAAGGACCTTCTGAATCTCTTCGATCATCACAGGCAGGACCTTGTAAAGATCGCCCACGATGCCGTAATTGGCCACGCTGAAAATGGGGGCCTCCTCGTCCTTGTTGATGGCCACGATCACATCGGAGGTCTTCATACCAGCCAGATGCTGCAAGGCGCCGGAAATCCCGCAGGCGATGTACAGCTTGGGAGAAACGGTCTTTCCGGTCTGGCCGACCTGATGCTCATAAGGGATCCACCCGGCGTCCACAGCGGCGCGGGAGGCGCCAACGGCAGCGCCCAGAGTGGCGGCAGCCTTGCGGATCAGGTCGAAGCCGCTGGGATCGCCCAGGCCGCGGCCACCGGAGACGATGATCTGCGCGTCGGCCAGGCTGATCTCGCCGCTGGCCTTGGCAATGATCTCCTTCACCTTGGTGCGCAGCTCAGCGTCATCCACATCATAGGCCACTGTGATGACCTCGCCAGTCTTGGAGGCGTCGGGGTCATTCTTGGACATGGCGTTGCCGCGGATGGTACACATGGCGGGACGCTTCTCCGGGAAGACGACCTCAGCCATGATATTGCCGCCGTAGGTGGGACGGGTGGCGACCAGCTGGCTGTCCTCCAGAGCCAGAGCGGTACAGTCGGCGGCCAGGCCGGTCTCCAGACGACTGGCCAAACGGCCGGCCAGGTCACGGCCGTTGGTGGTGGCGGCCAGAAGCAGGATCTCGGGCTCATTTTCCTTGACCAGCTTCTCCAGCACCTTGCAGTAGGCGCCGGTGTTGTAGTGCTCCAGGTTCTCATTGTCGCAGACATAGACCTTATCCGCACCATAGGCAAAGGCTTCCTTGGCCTGGGCCTGGACCTGATGGCCCATCAGGACGGCACACACCTCGCCGGACAACTCGTTGGCCAGCTTTCTGGCTCCGCTGAGCATCTCATAGGAGACGCCGGCAATCTTTCCGCCGGTCTGCTCCAGGCAGACCCATACGCTATTCTTGTTAGACATACTATGCTCTCCCTTCAATCAGATGATCTTCTGCTCAACAAGCTTCTGGACGGCGATCTTCGCGATCTCTTCCGCCTCTCCCTGGATCAACTCGCCGCTCTGACGGGGAGCGGGAGTATAGAGCTTCTTGATGGCGGAGGGAGAATTCTTACCTACCTTGGCGGGGTCGGCGCCCACGGCGGCGCAGTCCATTTCAGGGATCTCAGCGCGGTTGGCCATTCTGGTGCGCTTCAGGGTGGGGTAGCGCGGCTCGTTCAGGGACTTCTCGCAGGTCAGGACCACAGGCAGCTTCGCCTCGACCACTTCCTCACCGGCGGGGCTGACGCGCTTGGCGGTCAGGGTGTCCTCCGTAACAGAAACGATCTCGCTCACATAAGTGATCTGGGAGATGCCCAGCTGCTCGGCAATGCCGGGGCCCACCTGACCGGCGTCGTTGTCAATGGCCTGCTTGCCGCAGAGGATGACGTCGAAATTGCCGATGGACTGGATGGCCTTGGCCAGACCATAAGAGGTGCCCCAGGAATCGGATTCCTCAAAGGCGGGATCCTGCAGCAGGTAAGCCTTGGCGGCGCCCATGGACAGGCCGTAGCGCAGAGAGGTCTTGGCGCTCTCGCCGCCCAGAGTCAGGACGGAAACCTCGCCGCCGTTCTCCTCCACCAGCTTCAGGCCGGCCTCAACAGCGTTCAGGTCAAAGGGGCTCTCCATAAGCTCCACGCCCTCGGTGACGACACGGTTGGTGTTGGGGTCCAGCTTGGGCACCACAGAGTTGTCCGGTACCTGCTTGATACATACCAGTACGTTCATACTTTATCCTCCCTAATGTAACCATCGGCAGATGCGATGGCGCAGTTGTTTTCAAGCGGATGTGGGCAAACCTTGTAACAGCAAGATTTGCCCATATCCTTTCACGCACTATAAAACGATCTGAGCGTTACGCTTTTTCGGTCGTGTTTATGGAAATTAATGAAGCAGCTGACCGGCAATGACGATCTTCTGAACCTGAGAGGTGCCCTCGAACAGCTCGGTGATCCGCTGGTCGCGGTAGATGCGCTCGATGGCGTACTCCTTCATGTAGCCGTAGCCGCCGTGGATCTGCAGGGCGGTGTCGACCACCTTGTGGGACGCTTCCGCCGCAAACAGCTTGGCCATCGCGGCCTGCTTGGTGAAGGGAACGCCCTGCTCCTTCAGGTCAGCGGCGTAGTAGGTCAGCATACGGGCGGCCTCCAGCTGAGTGGCGGCGTCGGCCAGCATCCACTGAATGCCCTGGAACTTGGAGATGGGACGCTTGAAGACCTCGCGCTCCTTGGCGTACTTGATGGCCAGATCCAGGGCGGCCTGACCGATACCAACGGCCATGGCGGCGATGCCGATGCGGCCGCGGTCCACCACGTCCAGAGCCAGACGGTAACCGCCGTTGAGCTCGCCCACCATGTTCTCCTTGGGAACGCGGCAGTCCTCGAAGACGATCTCAGCGGTGCGGGCGCCGCGGATCCCCATCTTGTTATCCTCGGAGGCGATCTTCATGCCGGGGGTGTCCTTCTCAACCACAAAGCAGGTCATGCCGTGCTTGGGGTCCTCTTTGTTGGTGATGGCGAAGCAGCACAGGAAGTCGCAGTGAGCGCCGCCGGTGATGAAGTGTTTCACGCCGTTGATGACATAGTAGTCACCGTCCTCCACAGCGGTGGTCTTGTTGGATGTCATATCGGAACCACCGGCGGGCTCAGTCAGGCAAAACGCGGCGTACTTTTCGCCCTCCAGAGCGGGACGCAGCCACTTTTCCTTCTGCTCGGGGGTGCCGGCCAGGTACAGAGCGTCAAAACCAAGATAGTGACCGGTGATGATAGAACCGGTGGAGGCGCAGGCCGCGGAGATTTCCTCCATGGCGATCGCCTCAGAAATGGCGTCATAACCGGCGCCGCCCAGCTCCTCAGGATAAGCCAGGCCCATCAGGTCCTGCTCGCCCAGAGCCTTGATGGTCTCAGTGGGGAAGCGGTTGTTGACGTCGATCTCTTCCGCCTTGGGGGCGAGATAGCTCTGGGCCCACTCACGAACCGCGCGGCGCAGGGCAATTTGGTCCTCAGTGTATTTGAATTCCATGATATATTCCTCCTAAAAATTATTTTTACAAATTTTGTTTACTGACTTAAACAATGTTCTCCTCTTTCCACTTGGAGATCTGTGTATCGCTGAAACCAAATGTATCCCGCAGGACTTCCTGGGTATCCTGGCCCAGCAGCGGCGCGGGATGACAGGGATCCGGAGGGGTCTGGGACAGCTTGATGGGATTGCCGGTAATCTTCAGCTTGCCGGCACCGGGCTGGTCAATCTCCACCAGCATCTCACGCTGCAGGATGCTGGGGTTCTGGCAGGCCTCATCCACTGTGCACAGGGGGCCGCAGGGGATGGATTCCTTCTGCATCATCTCCATGGCCTCGGCCACGGTGTAGTTGCCAAAGAAGTTCTCCAGAATGGCCTTCAGCTCCACATCGTTCTCCGAACGGTGCGGGTCGGAGTCAAACTTGGGGTTCTTGATCAGATCGGGCTGGCCGATGATCTCGCACAGCTTGGCGAAGTGGTGGTCGCTGGCTACCGCGATAATCACATGGGCATCTTTACAGCGGTAAATATCAAACGGAGCACTGAGCGGATGGCGGGCGCCCACGCGGGTGGGATGCACGCCGCCAATGGTGTGCCGCACCACGTTGGTCTCGATGAAGGCGAACACGCTGTCCAACATCGCAATATCCACATACTGCCCCTGTCCGGTCCGTTCCCGGTTATACAGTGCCAGCAGGATACCTGTCACCGCATACAGGCCGGCACTGACGTCACCCAGAGAGCTGCCCACACGAGCCGGCGGAGTATTGGGATAACCGGTAATGCTCATCATGCCGGACATTCCCTGTGCTACAATATCATAGGCCGGCAGATCCCGCATGGGGCTGTCCTGTCCAAAGCCGGAAATAGAACAGTAAATAATCTCCGGATTGACCTTCTTGAGCTGCTCATAAGAGTAGCCCAGCTTTTCCATGACTCCAGGCTTAAAGTTCTCCACCACGATGTCGCAGTTTCTGACCATTTCGTAGATGATGTCCCTGCCCTTCTTCAGGTCGATCGCAACACCTTTCTTGCCGCGGTTCACCAGGGTATAATATCCGCTCTGCCCGTTGATAAACGGGCCAAAGATCCGGCTTCCATCACCTGTTCCAGGCTTCTCGATTTTAATGACTTCGGCGCCAAAATCCGCCAGGTTCATGGTGCAGAAAGGCCCAGCTAACACCTGGGTAAAGTCCAGAACCCGGATCCCACTCAGGGCTTTGTTCATAGGAAACACCTCTTTCAAGTCAAAATTTACGCAAACCGTTTAAAACAGAACGTGGGCGAATACCGCTACGATCGGAATGGCGATCAGAGTACGGATCAGGAAAATCAGGACCAGCTCCGGGAACTTCAGATTCAGATCGCTCTGCATCATTGCGTTCGCGCTCTCCGTAAAGAAGATGATCTGCACGGTAGACAGCACGATAACAAAGAAAATACTCATCGGAGCAATGTTCATACCGGCGATGGTCATCACGGGCAGGGCGATTTCCGCGATACCCACCAGGGTAGCGGGCGCGATCGCCGCGGCGTCGGGCATCTGGCACAGCTCCAGATACGGGACCATGGGCATACCGATCCAATCGAAGAAGGGGGTGTAGTTGCTGATGAAAAGCGCGATGGTGGCCAGCGCCTGCACAAAGGTCACGATCTTGACCGTGAAGGACAGCACGCCGGGAATGGATGTAACAAAGATGGAATACGGAGTCTGAGACACCTTGGTGGTGGAAGCCGCGACCGCCTTCTTCATCGTATCCTTGGAATACTTGCTGGACTTCCGCATGGCGGCGGTCTGCTCCACCCCGTTGTAATACCGGTCTTTCTTTCTGGACAGCGGAGGGATCCGAATCACAATGGCCGCCAGGATAAACACGATGACCAGGGAGGAGATCACGACTTTACCGTACATATACTGGGTATCCGTGATCGTAACGAGCAGTGCGAAAAATCCTAGGGAAACAACGCTGAAGTTCGTGGCCACACAGCAGGCCTCTTTGTGGGTGTAGACGTTTTCATGGTACAATCTGTCTGTCATGAAAACACCCACCGCCGGCGCGGCCACAAAGGCCGATACCGCCGTAACGGCCGACTGTCCCGGCAACTTAAAGACCTTACGCATGATCGGCTCCATCAGGGTGCCGATAAATTCCAGAATTCCAAACTCGATCAGGAAGTTGACCAGCCAGCCGGCGATGGTCACGGTCAGCAGTGTGGAGCCGGCCAGGCCAATGGCCTCGATGCCGACGCTGTCGTTCACGATCTGACTGGGGCCGACGTTGAAAACCACCATGACCGCAAAAATAGCGGACAAATAGTAGAGGATGCCGGTTCCCCATCCGTCCTTCTTATGGAACCTGCGGATGGGACCGTCCTTTTGAATGCGGGAAATGGTAAAGGTGATCGAAAGCGCGATACACAAAATCAGGACCATCCAGTTCATAACGGTGGGTCCCAACAGCGCCTTTACCGCATCGATCAAGAGCACCATAGGAACACCGCTGTTCCCGCCGATCGTGGTGGGGATAAAGAACACCCACACGCCAATGGCGGAGAAGATCAAGAACTTAAACAAGTTGTTCCGAGTCACTGTTTTGTAATCAACCGCAACTCCAACACTTTTATTCAGTTCTTCTTCCAAATGCTTTGCGTCCAGTTCTGCTACATCCTTCTCTGGGACATTTGTTTCCACGTGCGTTCCTCCTTTATTATGTGCGGCAGATCGGCCTCGCCTCTCTGCCGCCTGTGAGGTATACGACTGTTTTTCCGCAAACAAAAGCGGTCTTGGGGAAAGAATCCTTATGTAACAAGTATCTTCACGTCCAAAGAAATGGAAATCTCCAGGTCATGTAACAATTCACGCCATCTGTCCGCGCCTCTCAGGGCACACTGTCAGCTTTCAGATGTTACCGCAGCAGGGAGCGGGAAATGACCATCCGCTGAACCTCACTGGTTCCCTCATAGATCTGGGTGATCTTTGCATCACGCATCATGCGCTCCACAGGATACTCGCGGGTGTAGCCATAACCGCCCAGCAGCTGCACGCACTCGGTCGTCACACGCATCGCGGTCTCTGCCGCGTACAGCTTGGCGTGGGCAGACTCCACGGAGTAGGGCAGATGGTTGTCCTTGGCCCAAGCGGCGCGGTAGACCAGCAGCTTGGCCGCCTCGATCTGGTTGGCCAGGTTGGCGATCACAAACTGGGTATTCTGGAAGGCAGACAGAGGCTTCCCAAACTGCTCACGCATCTTCACATAGGCAATCGCTTCGTTCAGAGCGCCTTCGGCAATGCCCAGAGCCTGCGCGGCAATACCGATGCGGCCGCCGTCCAGAGTGTGCATTGCTACCTTAAAGCCTTGCCCCTCCTCACCCAGCAGGTTCTCGGCGGGAACAATGCAGTCCTCAAACACCAGGCTGGCGGTCGCGGAGCCGCGGATGCCCATCTTCTTCTCATGCTTACCGATGGAGAAGCCCTCAAACCCGTCCTCCACAATGAAGGCGGAGATGCCGTGGTTGCCCTTCTCCTTATCCGTCATGGCCATGACCACATAGATCTCAGCCTCGCCGGCGTTGGTGATAAAGCACTTGGAGCCGTTGAGCACATAGTGGTCGCCCTTCTTCACCGCGGTAGTCTTCTGGCGGGATGCGTCTGTACCGGCGTTGGGCTCGGTCAGACCAAAGGCGCCCAGGCATTCTCCGCTGGCCAGCCGGGTCAGGTACTTCTGCTTCTGCTCCTCAGTACCCCAATCATAAATGGGGGCGGAGCCCAGGGAGGTATGGGCCGACAGGGTGACGCCGGTGGACGCGCACACCTTGGACAGCTCCTCTACCGCGATCACATAGCTCAGATAGTCGCCCTCTTCGCCGCCGTACTCTTCGGGGAAGGGAATGCCCAGCATTCCATTGTCCGCCATCTTTTGGACGCTCTCCTTGGGAAATCGCTCGTTCTCGTCGATTTCTTCCGCAAGCGGCTTGATCTCCTTCTCCGCAAACTCGCGGTACATCTTTTGAATCATTTTGTATTCATCGTTGAAGCCGAAATCCATGTTGTTTCCTTCCCTTCTTTTGATGTTTTGTCGACAGAATCTCGATTCTGTGCGCCTGTATTGGGTATTATAGACAATGCTCCGTCCTAAAAACGTCAAATCCTCTGGTCGTACTTCACAGATACCACGGAACAGGCTATTTAAAAATTCAGAAACCGAAAGGCGTATTCCCCTTCTCCGTCTATCAAACAGCTTCTTTTTCTAAATCGCCGCCGATATTCCGCCCTCTGTTCCGTCTAATTTTTATAAATTTGACCGCCGTGAGATGCGGATGTGGCTCCTATGTCTATTCTGCTGAATTTTCAGTTCTCCGGGAAAGAAGCCACTAGGAAAACAGAAACATTTTTTTGCTTTTCTGCAAAGAACCCCCCCATTTACGTCTACAAAAGATGTAAATGGGGGGGCTTTTCCATGATTTTACGCTGAAATGTCCAGTTGCACTGCTACAGAGCCTGGTTTGCGTGTAATTTCTTCCCGGCCTGGGCGATCACCTGAAGGATCGTAAGCGCGGCGAGCCGTTCCGTACACCCTGTTGGGTCATACGGAGGCGCTACCTCCACCAGGTCCATCGCCACAACTTTTCCTGTCTCGCAGATTCCTTTTAATAAATCCATGCTCTCATCATATGTGATTCCACCGGGGAGCGGGGAGGCGGCGCCGGGCGCCAGCGTCATGTCATAGCCGTCAATATCGAAGGTAATGTAGTAGGCCTCCGCCTCCGGGATCTGGCTCAGCACATAGGATACTCCCTTGCTGTGCAGCTCCCGCGCGGAGATCAACTGACTGCCGTAGGCGCGGGCATCATCGTAATCCTGTTTTTTCCCGCTGCCCATTCCTCTTAGTCCGATCTGCACCATTGGCCCAATGTGTTCCATTTCGGACATTCTTCGCATGGGACTTCCGTTCCCCTGAACCAGTGGTCCCACATGGCTGGTCCAATCCAAATGTGCATCAAATTGAATGACGCAGATCTCTTTGTGGTACTCCTCCAGGGCCCGGCCAACCGGAATGCTGATGGAGTGATCTCCACCAATGACGATGGGAATCGTGCCTGCACGGATTATACGGCGGACCGCCCGCTCAATGCAGTGGAAAGAATAATCCCGGTCCCCCTGCAACACGTCGGCATCGCCGCAGTCGGCAATGGTAATCGGAGCCGCCAGCATCTGCTCATCGGCTTCGTAGTCGTAATATCCCTGGGTTCCGCGTCCATACTGTGTGGAGGCCTCCCGAATCCTTCTTGGGCCCATGCGCGCCCCGCTCAGAAAGCCGACTCCCATGTCGAAGGGAACCCCCAGCACACCAAAGTCCGCATCCAGTCGATCCAAATCCAGGCAGATAGGATACCGTCCAAAAGAACAAATTCCGGTGATAGGCTGACTGATCAGTTCAGGCCGCATAGAACATTCCTCTTTCCAGCAAATTTTATATGGCTCGGTTTCAGTTTGCTATATTGTACCTGCAATTATATTTGTTTTCCAGTTGATTTATAAAGTCTTTCTCTCTGTTCAAGTAATAAATTACACGATTTTGCCCTCTGGCTTCAGGTTACAAAAGTGAGGACCGGCTCAAATAGGTCCACCGGCTCTCCCTCTGTAAACCGATGAGGATCTGCCGGCGCCGCAACTGTAGGCGCCACCAAGACCTACGAATTCGATGGCATCAACACCTGGCCTTATGAAATAGAGAGATAAGAGTCTATGTCTACCGGAACGCCGTGCCAAATTTGCAGCTCAGTAAACAGAGAATACATCTTCGGCTGTCCAGGCCGAGGGATATATGAAACGCTGATGCTGGAAATATCACCTTGCGATCCATCCGGCGGTCTCTATTCAATGGCGGCTTTCATCGCTTTTACATACGCACCAATATATCTGGGCGCATCCGTTCCATACTGCTCCAACAGCTTGACGATCGCAGACCCGACGATCACGCCATCGGCGGTCTCCGCCATTTTCTTTGCCTGTTCCGGCGTGGAGATCCCAAATCCGATCGCGGCCGGGATCTTGGTATTCAGCCGCACGGTCTCCACCATGGATGCCAGATCCGTTTTGATCTCGCTTCTGGTACCGGTCACTCCGAGAGAAGAGACCACATAGAGAAAGCCCTCTGCTTCCCTGGCAATCATGGCGATCCGGTCCTCGGAGGTGGGCGCGATGAGGGAGATCAGAGCCACCCCGTACCGCCTGCAAAACGGCAGAAATTCCTCCTTCTCCTCAAAGGGCAGGTCAGGGAGGATCAGCCCGTCGATCCCCGTCTCCCGGCAGGTGGAGAGAAAACGCTCCGCCCCATAGGAGAACACCACATTGGCGTAGGTCATAAAAACCAAGGGCACCTCTACATCCCGGCGCAGGTCCCGCACCAGTCCGAAGATCCGGTCTGTGGTGACTCCGCCGTTCAGTGCCCGGAGGTTGGCCCCCTGGATTACGGGCCCTTCGGCGGTGGGGTCGGAGAAGGGGATCCCCAGTTCAATGAGGTCCGCGCCGTTGTCCACCGCGGCCCGAACGGCGGCGGCGGTGGTCTCCAGATCCGGGTCGCCGCAGGTGATAAATGGGATAAACGCCTTCCCGTGGGAAAATGCCTCTGCGATCTTACTCATGGAGATCCTCCCCCCTGTATCGGGCGATGGCGGCACAGTCCTTATCGCCCCGGCCCGAGACCGTGATGACGATGATCTGATCTTTGCCCATGGTGGGCGCGAGCTTTTGCCCATAGGCCACGGCGTAGGCCGATTCAATGGCGGGGATGATGCCCTCCGTCCTGGCCAGATACTCAAAGGCACACACCGCCTCCTCATCGGTGACCGGGACATATTCCGCCCGGCCGATGTCGTGGAGATGGGCGTGTTCCGGACCAATACCCGGGTAGTCCAGCCCGGCTGAGATGGAGTAAACGGGGGCGATCTGTCCATATTGGTCCTGGCAGAAATAGGACTTCATCCCGTGGAAGATACCCAGCTTCCCAGTGGCGATGGTGGCCGCCGTCTCCGGGGTGTCCACCCCCCGGCCAGCCGCCTCGCAGCCGATCAGCCGGACCTGTCTGTCTCCGATGAAATGATAGAAGCTTCCGATGGCGTTGGAGCCGCCCCCCACACAGGCGAGCACCGCGTCGGGCAGCCGCCCCTCCTTTTCCAGCAGCTGCGCCTTGATCTCTCTGGAGATCACCGCCTGAAAATCCCGGACGATGGCAGGGAAGGGATGGGGGCCCATCACAGAGCCCAGGCAGTAGTGGGTGTCGGCGATGCGGGAGGTCCACTCCCGCATCGCCTCGGATACGGCGTCTTTCAGGGTGGCCGTGCCCGTCTTTACGGGAACCACCTCCGCCCCCAGCAGGCGCATCCGGTACACATTGAGGGCCTGCCGGATGGTATCCTCCTCCCCCATAAAGACCACGCACTCCATCCCCAGGAGTGCTGCGGCGGTGGCGGTGGCTACCCCGTGCTGGCCCGCCCCCGTCTCGGCGATCAGACGGGTCTTGCCCATCCGCTTGGCCAGAAGTGCCTGCCCCAGTACATTGTTGATCTTGTGGGCCCCGGTGTGGTTCAGATCCTCCCGCTTCAGATAGATCTTCGCCCCGCCCAGGTCCTCCGTCATCTTTTTGGCAAAATACAGCCGGGAGGGCCGCCCGGCGTACTCGTTGAGCAGCTCGGTCAGCTCCCGGTCAAACTCCGGGTCGTTCTTGTAGTGGTCGTATGCCGCTTCCAGTTCAATGACCGCATTCATCAGCGTCTCAGGGATATACTGTCCCCCATGGATGCCGAAGCGGCCGTTGGGATTTGTCATCGTTTGTCTTCCTTTCTGACTGCGGCCACAAAGGCCGCCATTTTGGACGGGTCCTTGACTCCCTCCGTCTCAATGCCCGAGCTGACATCCACCGCGTAGGGGTGCAGCAGTTCCACCGCGCGTTCCACCTTGCCCGGCCCAAGTCCGCCGGCCAGGAAATAGGGCCTTTTGATGTGCCGGAGGAGCGCCCAGTCGAAGGCCGTCCCCGTCCCTGCGCCGGAGTCCAGCAGAATGTGGTCGGCAATGCTGGTTTCAGCCCGCATCACATCCTGGGCGGATGTGATGCGAAATGCCTGAATAATGGGCTTTCCGGTGAGCGCCCTCAGCCGCCGGATGTAATCTCCGCTCTCGCCGCCGTGGAGCTGCGCCAGGTCGATGACGCCGCGGTCCAGAAGTCCGGCCACTGTCTCCGGTTCCGCATCGGCAAACACGCCCACTGCCTGGATCCGGGGGGAGAGGAGCGCTTTGAGCCGCTGGGCCTGCCGGGTGGAGACATACCGCTTGCTGCCTGGCACAAACACGAACCCGACAAATTCGGGCTGCACCCGGTTGGCAGACGCAATATCCTCCGGGCGTGAGAGCCCACAGAGCTTGATCCTTGTCATGCCCCGCCCCGCAGTCCGGCCAGGGCGGCCTTTTTGTCCGCCGCGCGCATCAGGGATTCGCCAATCAGGACCCCGTCTGCGCCCAGCTCCCGGAGCCGGGCCACATCTTCCCCGTTCCGGACCCCGCTCTCAGAGACAAAGCGCACATTTTCGGGGATCAGGGCCCGGAGCCTCCGGCTGTTGTCCGTGTCCACAGAAAAATCCTTTAAATTGCGGTTGTTCACCCCGATGACCCGGGCTCCCGCCCGGAGGGCTGTCTCCACCTCAGCCTCGTTGTGGACCTCCACCAGGGCGGACAGGCCCAGCGCGTCACAGATATGCAGGTATTCCACAACCTGCCCCTCGGTCAAAATGGCGCAGATCAGAAGCACAGCCGACGCCCCCAGCAGCTTTGCCTCATAGATCATGTATTCATCTATGGTAAAGTCCTTCCGCAGGCAGGGGATGGAGACCTCCCGGGCGATCTCCTGTAAATACCGGTCGCTGCCCAGAAACCACTTGGGTTCGGTAAGCACCGAGATGCAGTCCGCTCCCGCCGCCTCATAGTCCATGGCAATCTGCAGGTAGGGAAATTCCGGGGCGATCAGCCCCTTGGAGGGCGACGCCCTTTTGCACTCGCAGAGAAAGGAGAGCCCGTCTTTCCCCAAGGCTTTTTCAAAGCTGTACGCTGCCTTTGGTAGAGAAAGGGCCCGCTGTCGAAGCACGTCCAGGGGAACTTTCCTCTGGGCCTCTGCCACCCGCTCCCTGGCGTGGCCGGCCAGTTGGTCCAGGATGGTCATGCCTCCACCTCCGGGCGGCTGCTGACCTCTGCCAGCCGCTCCAGGATGGCGGCAGCCTTTCCCGAGTCAATGATCTCCGCCGCCAGCGCCACACCCTCCTTCATGCTGTCCGCCTTGCCGCCAATGTACAGGGCCGCTCCGGCGTTGAGCAGGACAGCGTTCCGCTTTGGTCCCCGCTCCCCGCGCAGAATGGCCCGTGTGATCCTTGCGTTCTCCTGGGGAGTGCCGCCCCTCAGTTCCTCTTTGGCACAGCGGTCAAAGCCGAATTCCTCCGGGGTGATGACCGAGGATTTGAACCAGCCGTCCCGAATCTCACAGACGGTAGTGGGAGCGCTCAGGGAGATCTCGTCCAGCTTGTCCTGCCCGTACACCACCATACCACGCTGGATCCCCAGGTTGATGAGCACCTGGGCCAGCGGCTCCGCCAGGTACTCATCATAGACGCCCAGCAGCTGCCGGACAGGCGTCCCGGGGTTGGTCAGAGGGCCGAGGATGTTGAACACTGTGCGGAAGCCCAGCTCCTTGCGGATGGCGCCGACATATTTCATGGAAGTGTGGTAGTCCTGGGCGAAGAAAAAGCACATCCCCGCTTCCCGGAGCAGCTCCACACATTTGGCGGGGCTTTGATGGATGTTGACCCCCAGGGCCTCCAGGCAGTCTGCTGTGCCGCACTGAGAGGAGGCGGCGCGGTTGCCGTGCTTGGCCACCTTCATGCCCCCAGCCGCCGCCACCAGGGCGGCGGTGGTGGAGATGTTGAAGCTCTGGGCGTTGTCGCCTCCGGTCCCCACAATTTCAAACAATTCCATGCCGGTCTCCACCTTGACTGCATGGGCCCGCATGGCGGCGGCACAGCCGGCGATCTCGTCGGTGGTCTCCGCCCGGGCGCTCTTGGTGGAGAGGGCGGAAAGAAAGGCGGCGTTTTGGGTGGGCGTGGTCTTGCCGCTCATGATCTCGTTCATCACGGCGTAAGCCTCTTCATAGGTGAGGTCCCCTTTGTTGACGATTTTGACAATAGCTTCCCGAATCATGGTTTACATCCCCTTTATGAAGTTTTGGAGCATGGTTTTCCCATCCGGCGTCAAAATGGACTCCGGGTGGAACTGCACGCCGTAAATCGGACGCTCCCTGTGCTGTACTGCCATCACTTCGCCGTCGGCGGTGCGGGCGGTCACCTTCAGACACTTCGGAATGGAGCCGGCGTCCGCCGCCAGGGAGTGATACCGCCCCACAAGGGCCGTTTCCGGGCAGCCCCGGAACAGCGGACAGTCCAGATCGAACTGGACCTGGGACTGCTTCCCGTGCATCAGCGCTTTGGCGTAGGTGACGGAAGCGCCGAAGGCGGCGCAGATGGCCTGATGGCCCAGGCACACCCCCAAAATTGGGATCCTGCCCCCCAACGCGGTCACCGCCTCCATGGTGACCCCCGCCTGCTCCGGCCTCCCCGGCCCGGGTGAAAGAATGATATGATTGGGGGCAAGCGCCCGAATTTCCCCGGTTGTCATCTCATCATTGCGGACCACACGGATGTCCGGTTCGATCTCACCGATGAGCTGGTAGAGATTGTAGGAAAAGCTGTCGTAGTTGTCGATCAATAGCGTCATAGATCTTCCTCCTGTGCAAGTTCCAGTGCCTTCAGGGATGCCCGCGCTTTGTTCAGACATTCCTCAAATTCTTTTTCCGGGACCGAATCGGCCACGATCCCCGCTCCGCTTCTGACAAACACCCTGCCGTTCTTTTGATAGGCGATCCGAATGGCGATGCAGGTATCCATGTTGCCGGTGAAGTCGATGTAGCCGATGGCCCCGCCGTAGATGCCCCGCTTGTTGTTCTCCAGCTCCGCAATGAGCTGGCAGGCCCGGAGCTTGGGCGCGCCGGAGAGGGTCCCGGCTGGCAGCACCGCCTCGATGGCGTCCAGAGCGTCCTTGTCCGCCCGGAGCTCTCCCCGTACGGTGGAGCCGATGTGCATGACGTGGGAGAAGCGCTCGACGGTATGGAACTTCTCCACCTGAACCGTGCCGAACCGGCTGACCTTCCCCAAATCGTTCCGCCCCAAGTCCACCAGCATATTGTGCTCGGCCAGCTCCTTCTCATCGGAGAGCAGCTCCTCCTCCATGGCCCGGTCCTCCTCCGGGGTCTTTCCTCTGGGCCGTGTGCCCGCCAGGGGGAAGGTGTGCAGCACTCCGTTTTCCAGCTTTACCAGGGTCTCCGGCGACGCTCCCGCCACCTCTACATCCGTTCCCGAAAAGTAAAACATATAGGGCGAGGGATTGATGGTGCACAGAACACGGTAGGTGTCGAGCAGGCTCCCCTCGAAGGGGGCCGACAGGCAGTTGGAGAGCACGATCTGGAAAATATCCCCCTCCCGGATGTGATCCTTGGCCTGCTCCACCATGCGGCAGAACTGTTCCCGGTCAAACAGCGGCGTCACCTGCCCCAAGAGCCGGCCGGCCGGCTCCCGCTTCTTTGCGCCGTTCCGCAGCAGCTCCACAAGCTGTCTGAGCTCCATCACAGCCTTGTGGTAGCCGGTCTCCGGCTCGTCCAGGGACATATTGACCATGAGAATGAGCTTCTGCCGCAGGTGGTCAAAGGCGATGACCTTGTCAAAGAGCATCAGGTCGAGGTCCCGAAAGGCCTCCGTGTCCTCCACCTCCGCCCGGACAGATGGCTCGCTGTACCCGAGATAGTCATAGGAGAAGTATCCCACCAGTCCGCCGGCGAAGGGCGGGAGGGAATCGAACCGGGGGCTTTTGTGAGCCTCCAGGATCTGGCGCAGGTACGCGGAGGGGTGCTCCGTCCGAAACCGGAGGCTTCCGGCCCTCATCTCTCCGTTCCTGCATGTGATCTCCAGTCTGGGATCAAAGCCCAGGAAGGTGTAGCGGCCCCAGGTCTCATAGCTGGCTGCTGACTCCAGCATATAGCAGTGGGTGGAAACCTGCTTCAGAACACGCATGGCTTCCATGGGCGTTGTGAAGTCGGACAGGATCTCACAGCTCACCGGCAGCACCCGGTATCGCCCGGTGGACGCAATCTCCTTGACGTTCTCTAATGCGGGAAAGATCTGCATCGTCTGCACCTCCAAATAAAAATACTCCCCTGGCGTTTCTGCCAGAGGAGCAAAAAAATCGTCCCTGACAGAACACTACGATCTGTCAAGGACGAATAAAACACTTTATCCGCGGTGCCACCTTGATTCACGGTATGACCCGTGCGCTTAGCAGGATACCAACATATCCCCGGCAAATGACGTCTGCCTGCAACGTCGCAGTATACTTTGTGAGCATCACATTTGACTGCGCCCTCAGCGGTCCATTTGACAACTTGTTTCTTACCTGACTCTCAGCACCACAGGCTCTCTGTAAAGGCATGATTGCCGTTATCTCCGCTTCAACGGTTTAGATTATTAAATTTTTTCTTACTATACTACTCAGCCGCCCCATTGTCAAGGGCTGTCACAAAATTTTTTAACCCGCAGCTCCTAAGCCCCGCCCCGTACAGAGAAATGAACGCAGGAATTGCTTCTCCAAATGGCCTGCCTGGAATTGTTTCAAGTTTTACAAGCACTTTACAGTTTCCCGGTGGATAGAGGCTAGTCCCTTTCGATAGAATAGCATCGTATTTTCTAAGGAGGGGCCAAACGAAATGAAGAATTTGCACCAACGATTCACAACAGGTCTCCTGGCGTTCCTGGTGACCCTGGGAGGGTGTCCGACCGCACTGGCGGCGGAGGCCGGAGACGCATGGCAGGAGGCCGCGCAGACGGCCTCCGACTGGCTGGACGCCCAGACGCAGCCCGGGCGGACTCTGGACCAGGACAGCATTGCAGCAGACTGGAAATTTGACCAGGCATATACCAGCGGCAGCATTGCGCAGGGCGATCTGATCATCGAGGACCAAAGCGGAAACAACAACGACCTGAAAATGCAGGTCTACAACGGCGGCAATCAGGAGCAGTATATCTCCTTCAACGACAGCAGCATGACCGGTACGGGCGGCAGCATGGTGCTGAACGGCGACAACGATTCCAAAACCGGTGTGGACTTCATCACTGTGGATGGAGCCGCTATCAACAAAGAGACGTTCCCCGATGGCTACACCATGGAGTTTATCTACTACTTCCCCGAGGACTGGACCGCCGCAGACCAGTGGATGAGCCTTATCGGCCGCCAGGGCTCCAACGGCGGCAACCCGGAGGGAGAGCAGGGCACCATGTATACCTCCATCTCCAACTGCAAGGAGATCCAGTTCATCACCGGCAATGCCGCTGGAAACCATACCATGTCCAGCGCCGCCTGGTCGGTGTCCATGGATAAGGGCGGTGTGTGGTACCACATCGCCGTGGTCTCCGACGGACAGGAGATCGCCACCTATGTCAACGGCTGCGAGGCCTTCCGGGACTATGTCAGCAGCGATATGGACGGGATGTACGCCGACCCCGCCGACGGCCGCTTCCGCGTGGGCTCCTCCTGGTGGAACGGCCTGGACAAGTTCCTCCAAGGCAGCCTGCAGGAGATCCGTATCTCCAAAGCAGCGCTGGAGAAACAGGATTGGCTTGTCCCCAACCCTGAGGACTATGTGGAAAACTTCGGCAGCAACGAGGACTATCAGCTCAGGAACGAGGACAACTATAACATCGTCCTCATCCCCGATACCCAGAACATGGTGGAATTCCGCCCCGATGTGATGGACAACGCCATTGACGGCCTCATCAACAGCGCTGACGCGCTGAATGTGGCCGGAGTCGTCCACCTGGGCGACGTGGTGGATGACAACAACGATGACGCCCAGTATGTCAACGCCCGGGACGCCTTCTACCGCCTGCCTGACGCGGGCGTCAAATTCCTGGTGCAGATGGGCAACCACGACGGCTGGTCCAGCGGCACCCACAACTATTATAACAGCTTCTCCGGCAAGAGCCCCGCCTGGACCCGCCGTACCGGCTGGTATCTCACCCAATCTCCCAACGGTGACGGCAACAGCTCCTATATGTTCCTGCGGGCGGGCAGCTACAATTACCTGATCATCTCCCTGTCCTGTACAGGCAGCGGATCGGGCGCCAACAATAACACCGGATGGAACAGTGAGGACGAAGCCTGGCTCCGTTCGGTGCTGGAGGAGTACCCCAACTGCCCCACCATCGTCACCACCCACGACCTGCAGAACTGCTCCGACACTCAGCCCAGTGCGATCAAGCTCAGTAATCAGGGCAGCAAACTGTGGAACATCGTCAAGGACTACGACCAGGTGTTCATGATGGTGGGCGGCCACAGCCACGGCTCCGGCGTGCAGGAGCTGACCAACACCAGCGGCAAGCAGGTCATCTCCATCCTCACCGACCTGCAGTTTGCCTATAATGGCGGCAACGGCTGGTTCCGCTTCCTGGAGTTCGACGAGAGCGCCGATAAGATCTACTACTCCATCTACTCCCCTTACGCCGCCTCTCTGGACGAGAGCGAAAAGTCCTTCTTCGATGTGAACTTCCTCACCGGTCCGGGCAACGAGGGCGAGATCAGCATTGATTTTGACCAGCGATTTGCCGGCATGGCCCGGGAGGAGCAGGCCGCCCAGACCGGGGGCCAGTGGATGACCGGCGAATACCACACCCACACCGGCCAGTCCAAGGACGCTACCTCCGCGTTCATGTCCCTGAACAATGTTCTGGCCGCCGCTTTCCGCAACAAGGATGTGCTCCAGGACGAGGCCAACAGCGCCGCCAGGTTTGACAACATTCGGAACGGCGACGCCTTCGATTTTCTGGGTCTGGCCGACCATCTGCGCCAGTCCTACAACGGCGTGGACGGTCAGGGCAACGGCCCGTACAATACCGCCTTCTATGTGGCGGTTCAGACCCAGCTGCGGGAGCTGGAGAAGCTGCAGGTGAAGGGCGAATACACGGACAAGCTGCTCAACACCGGCTTTGAGTGGGATATGCCCGGGCTGGACCACGCCAGTGTGGGCGTACTGGACAAGAACGGTGAGACCTCTCTGTCCGGCATCCACGCCTTTGAGTGGCTGTACGCCAGCCAGGGTTCCGGTGACGACCCCACCAGCCTCTTCACCCTGGACGAAAAAGCCGATGACATGGATGAGCAGGCGGTCTATGGCGACCGCCGGCACAACGGGCAGCCGGAGACCTCCTACGAGGCGGCGGCATGGCTGGAGGAAAACTATCCCGGCAGCTACCTCCTGCCCAACCACCCCTCCCGCCACAAGGGCGGCAGCGGAGAGGTGACCATCGAGCACCTGCGCCGCCTCAATGACGCCGCCCCCAACGCCGTCTTTGGCTTTGAGGGTATGCCCGGCAACCAGATGTCGGGCAGCGGTCGCTGCGAGCTGCCCGACGGCGCCATCCGCAACGGCGCGGACGAGATGATCGCAGTCACCGGCGGCGTGTGGGACGCCATGCTGTCTGAGGGCCGCAGGTTCTACAACTTCGCCAACTCTGACTTCCACTTCAAGGTCAGCGCGGATGAGAAGTATTCCAGCGGCTACTGGGCCAGCGAATACTCCGCCAACCAGGTGTGGGTGGAGCCTGGTGACGACCAGCAGTTCACCTTCTCTGATGTGGTGGAGGGGATGCGCTCCGGCAACGCCTATTCGGTATACGGAAACCTGATCTCCGACCTGTCCTTCACCGTCTCTGACGGCAGTGGCAGCGCAACGATGGGCGGCGAGCTGAACACAAGCGAGGGCGGCCAGCTGACCGTTACCGTCCGTTTCAAGGCGGGAAGCACCAACAACTACGAGAGCCTCTACAACCACAGCACCGGCATTACGGTGGACAACACCCCCGAGCTGGACCATGTGGACCTGATCATGGGCCACGTCACCGGCCAGGTGGCTGAGGAACAGTACAGCAGCACCGACAACACCGACGCCAAGATCGTCAAAACCTTCAGCAAGGAGGAGCTGGCGCAGGCTCTGGGCGAGGACGGGTACTACACCCTCACCTTCTCCACGCAGGCAGACAGCGACCTGTACTTCCGCCTCCGGGGCACCACCGTGTCCCAGGTGGACGAAAACGGCGATCCCCTCCCCGACGCCGATTACTCCGGCATCAGCGACAACAGCACCCGCTTTGACACCATCAACGATTCCAACTACGCCAGCCTCTGCTTCTACGCCAACCCTGTCTGGGTGACGGTGTCGGAGGACGGCGACACCCCCGAGGCCCCCGAGACCCAGACCGCGGGCATGGAGAACGGCTCCGCCAGCCTGGACCTGACCAAGATCGCCGGATACAGCGCCGGCCAGTTCGATGTGGACGGCGGCGTCATGGAAATCGTGGCCTACAACCGGGAGAACGGCTGTACCTACGCCGTCAATGGCAAGAGCGGCAAGCTGGCTGTTATCCCCATGAGCGAGCTGAAGAACACCGGCGTGGTGTCTGCCCTTCCCGGGACCACCTTTGATATCAGGTCCGCTGTGGAAGCTATGAGCGTGGGCTTTGCTTACGGCGACATGACCTCCGTGGCCGTCTCTCCCGATGGAAAAACCCTGGCCGCCGCCCTCCAGGCCGAAGGCTATGCCGATCCCGGCCGGGTGGCCCTGTTCTCCTGCGGCAAGGACGGCTCCCTCACGCTGGACAAGGTCGTCACCGTGGGCGTACAGCCCGACATGGTGACCTTTGCCGATCAGAACACCGTCCTTACTGCGGACGAGGGCGAGCCCCGGCAGGGCTACGGCTCTGACGCCGCCGACCCCAAGGGGTCTGTCAGCGTGGTGGACGTGACGGCCGGTACCGCCGATGTGGTGGACTTTACCTCCTTTGACGATCAGCGGGACAGCCTGGTCTCTGCCGGTATTGTTCTGAAACAGAACACCGCACCCTCTGTGGACCTGGAACCCGAGTACATCGCCGCAGCCGGCGGCAGGGCCTATGTGACCCTTCAGGAGGCCAACGCCATCGCCGTGCTGGACATCGTAGACAAGACCTTCACCGGGATCTACTCCGCCGGCTTTGAGGACCACAGCGTCACCCCCGTGGACATCGACAAGAAGGACGAGCAGTACGCGCCCAAGACCTATGAGAGCCTCATGGGCATCCGCATGCCCGACGGCATCGCCGCCTTCGAGCAGAACGGCAAGACCTACCTTCTGACCGCCAACGAGGGCGACAGCCGGGAGTGGGGGGACTACCTCAACGAGGACGAGCGCAACTTCGGCAAGGGCAAGACCTCTCCCACCGGGGCCATCACCGCAGAAAACTCCGGCCTGACCGGCAAGGTGGTGTTCTTCGACGCCAGCGGCTATGACGGCCTGAACAGTCAAAAGGACTACCTCTTCGGCGGACGCTCCTTCACCCTCTATGAGGTCTCCGCTTCCGGCCTCCAGGAGGTCTACACCAGCGGCAGTGACTTCGAGCGTCTCACCGCCCAGTATCTTCCTGATTTCTTTAACACATCCAACGACAATGCCGTTCAGGATGACCGCTCCGGCAAGAAGGGCCCCGAGGCCGAGAGCGTCACCGTTGGCCAGGTGAACGGCAAGACCTACGCCTTTGTGGCCCTGGAACGCACCGGCGGCGTCATGGTCTACGATGTCACCGATCCCACCCATGTCTCCTATGTGAACTATATCAACTCCCGCGACTTCACATCTACCGTCCCCGGCTCCGAAGTATACGACGACGGCGAGCTGGACAAGTGGGTCACCGGCGGCGACGTGGCCCCTGAGGGCTTGGCCTTTATCCCTGCCTCTGACAGCAACACCGGCAAGCCGCTTCTGCTGGCGGCCTGCGAGGTATCCGGAACCGTGGCGGTCTACGAGCTGACCGGAAAGCAGTCCGGGAATGAAGACGGCGGCTCTTCCTCCGGCGGCGGCTCCAGCAGCTCCGGCAGCTCCAATACCACGACAGAGACCGTCAAACATCCGGACGGCTCCACCACTACCACTGTCACCGACAAGAAAACCGGGACCATCACCGAGACCACCAGGTTCAAGGACGGCTCCACCCTGGTGGTGGAGACCAAGAAGGACGGCACTGTGACCACCACAGAGACCGCCAAGAACGGGGTCAAGGTCAAGACCGTGGACGAGCCCGGCAAGGACGTGACCGCCCAGGTCACCATCCCCAAGTCCGTGGGTGAGGCCACTGTCACCATTCCCGCCGATGTGGATTGCGGCACTGTGGCCGTGGATGCTCAGACCGGAGAGGTGGTAAAGCTGTCTGTCCCCACCAAGGATGGCATGACCGTCAAGCTGGAGGGCTCCGCCGAGCTGGTGCTGGTGGACCGCAGCCGCGACTTTTCCGATACCAAGGGCCACTGGGCGGAGGACGCCATCGACTTTGCCACCGCCCACGAACTGTTCTCCGGCACCGGCGAATACACCTTCACGCCCGACAGCCCCATGACCCGCGCCATGCTGATGACCGTGCTGGCCCGCTTTGACGGGCAGGACACCACCGGCGGGGCCGTATGGTATGAGAAGGCCATGGAATGGGCCCGGGAGCACGGCGTCTCTGACGGCTTTGATCCCGAGGGCTCCATCACCCGGGAGCAGCTTGCCACCATGCTGTGGCGCTACGCAGGCAGCCCTGCCGTGGATGGCTCCCTGTCCTCCTTCGGGGACGGCGGCAGCGCAAACACCTACGCCGTGGAGGCCCTGCGCTGGGCTGTAGGCGAGGGCCTGATCTCCGGCACAGACGCCGGACTCCTGGCCCCTCAGGGCAGCGCTACCCGCGCGCAGGTCGCCACCATCCTCATGCGCTTCGTGGAGAGCCTGACCAAGTAACGTAAATTCGCCTGCACGAAGTGGACGGTGGGACGGCACAGCCGTTCTGCTATCCGTTTGATAAGATGATGAATCAATGATAAAGCCGTGGAGCAAGTCAGTCCGACTTGCTCCACGGCTCTTTTTATCCATTCCCGTATTTCCCCCGCAGACCTTGGTATCCCTCCTGATCCCGCTGCCGCAGATCGTCTGCCGAAAAGAACTTCCACTGGCACTGTTCCCCTTACTCAAGTCCAGATACCGAAAGGATTTCGGGTCGTGCATTTCCGAATCAAAGCCCACATTGCTGGCCACCATTCGCTGCCACAAACCTCAAAAAACTGGCCGCTTGGTGGTGGAAGGAGAGCCCCTCTCCTTTTGCATATATCTTTCCTCGGCCGGCGCGGCCGCCCCATGCGTTGAGAAATGGAACCTCTGTATTTCCCTGTTTTTTATGACATCATATCTCATCCTGTTGAAAAGGCCCCTGCCCGTTCCTATCCTTCGGCACAACGACCCGGGCCGCGCGGCGTTCCATCTTTTCCAACAGGGCGTTTAAGGTCGTCTTTTCCTCCGCGGTAAGGTCCTGAAGCAGGTTTTCCCAGTAGCCTTTCTGTAACAAAAGGCTCTGCTCCGCCGCCGCCGTCCCCGCCGGGGTAAGATAGAGCAGATAATTCCGGCGGTTTTCTTCATCCCGCCGCTTCTCCACATAGCCTGCATCTTCCAAGTCCCGCAAAACCCGGGACATCACGCCCGGGGCCATGGCGATGGTATCCGCCAGCGTACGCTGGTTGATCCCCTCGTTGCGGTAGACACCCACCAAAACAACGGATTGGCTTCCAGAAAATCCTATGCTCTTAAATGCTGTGGCCATTTGGGAGAGAGATTTTCGGTATAAATAAGAGATATACCAGCCGCAGGCGGGCGCCTGCTGCTTCCACTGCATCTTTAAACCCTGATCCATGATTTTTCCTTCCCATTCCAACTTTGTTTGAGACGGATCCAAGCGCCGGTCCGCTCTACCGCCGCATATGGATCCAAGTGCTCTGCAAGTCGCTCTCTTCTTCTCTGTGAGTCATTATATCATAAGTTCATCCGCAGCGGAACCCCTCTCAGCCTGCTGCCCCGTGCCTGCCGAGAGGGGCAGGCGCTTTGCCAGGAGCAGCGCAGCCGCCAGCGCCGATATGCCACCCACCAGCTTTCCCACCATAACAGGCGCACAGAGCTCGGGGGCGATCTGGTTGGTATAGGCCAGGTGGTCCCCCAAAGCGCACCCGGCGGAGGTGAGAAAGGCAATGTTCAGCAGGCGGCCCCGGTCGTCCATCTCATGGATCATCAGAATGGCCGCCAGGGAATTGGCCAGGGACAGGATCAGCGCGGAGACGCTGCTGTCGTTGATGCGGAGCAGGCGGCCCGCCCGGCCCAGAGCGGCCGCAAACACCCGCCGGACCACCGCCACCAGGGTGAAGGCCCCGCCCAGAAACACGGCGATGCTTCCCACAACGGGAAACACCTCCTCCAGCGTGCCCATGCCGGGGAATACGGTGATCCCAAGCAGGCTCTCCGCCGCGCCGCACACCAGGCCGAAGATGGAGACCGCCGTCATCATCTTCCCAAAGGCGGAAAAAACGGGTACGATCCGCTCCTTCAGCAGCAGGGGCAGCACCAGCAGAACCACAGAGAGCACCAGCACCGGCGCGGAGTTCCTCACCACCAGCTCCGTCCGGAACCCCGCGGCCAGACCTCCCGTTAGACACCCCAGGGGGATGGTCACCAGCCCGCAGAGCAGCCCGTAAATCACAGAGGGTCTCTCCGCCTGGGTGGCAAACATCATAATGGTGGGAATGCCCAGCATGACCGTCGTTCCCAGCATAGACCCCACGATCAGCCCGCTGAACAGTCCGGCCTCCTGGGTATCAGCCAGCTCCAGGGCCAGTGGGAGACCACCCGAATCGTTAGCCAGCATCATCCCCGCCAAGATCGACGGGTCCACCCCCATGGCGTGGAACAAGGGGGAGACCACCGGCCCCAGCCCCCGGGCGATCAGCGGGGCCAGCACCATAAACCCCGCCATCACCAGCAGCAGCCGGCCGCAGGTCACGATGCCCTCTTCAAACTCCCTGCCCAGTCCAAAGCGGCCGCCCAGCAGGTAGTCCGCTCCACCCACCGCCAGAAAGCACAGCATTACCGCATTGATCCCTTGTGTCAGATCCATCAAACTTCTCCTTCCTTAGCACCATACATCAGACAGGAAGGCGGCCGCGGGGGCCGCACCCGGGGTACTCACCCCTACAGCGCAGCCTCTCCGCGGCCGCCTCATTTTGATCTGTCGCTTCGGTCCCGGATCCCCTTACCGCTCGGTCACTGTTACGATGCCCTTTTGATAGAAGACGCGGGCAATCAGAATGACCACCGGGATCGAGAACATGAGCACATAGCCCTGCTGGGGAATGAGCGCCGGGAAGATCAGGAACAGAGCCATCATCAGCACCAGAATGGTAAGACTCAGCTTCATCTTGCCCTGGATCACATAGGCTCCGGCGTTCTTGTTCAGGAAGAAGGAGGTCGCCATGCTTCCGAACAGAGCGGGCATCACATATCGGGTCGCGGTGGCCACCACCGGAGAGGTGAGCACCGGCTGGAGCGGCACCAGCAGCACCACGCCCAGGGCCACAATCACCGTGGTGACGATGCCGGAGATACACATGGCGCAGGTGGCGATGACCTCGCCCTGCTCGGTGCCGGAGCTGGAGTTGGTCCGCTCCATGGCGCTCATGGCACAGGGGAACTTGATGTTGGACACGTTGCCCATGATGGCGCCGACATAGCCGGAGGAGCCGGTGATGGGAGTAAAGCTGATGACCTCTGACAGGGCGCTGGGGATGAACATGGCCAGCAGGGGGCCGGCGGTGGCGATAATGCTGGACACGGTGGGCCAGATGTCGTAGACAGTGCACACGATAGTGGGGATGCCCAGCATGACAGCCATAGCGACGATATTTGCGATACGCCCCAGAGTGTGGGTGCGGTTCAAATACTCACTCATTTTCATAACGCAAGCAGCTCCTTTCAGCCCAGGATATTGGTGAACAGCACGGCGGAGGCCATGCCCACGATCAGCGCAACGGACATGATATAGTCGTTCAGCCAGCCGATCTTCTTCGCCGCGGCCAGCTTGGACAGGCCAATGGTGATAACTGCGCTCACAGCAAAGACCAGGACAGGGATCAGCCCGGAGATCAGCTGTACGGAACTGAAGGTACACATCATGGCCATGGTGAAGCAGGAGATAGCCAGCGCGCCCCAGGCGCCCCCTTTGGCGGTCAGGGAGTTGGCGGTCATACAGATCCGCTTGGTCAGGAAGATGTTGCACACCATGCCGGCCATGATGCTGATGCTCATGACGAACATGATGGTGCCCAGGGCGGAGGGATCATCGGTAGCGGCGAAAGCCGACAGGCTCTCATATCCGGCTCCAGTGGCCGCCAGGTCGGCCGCCATCAGCTCGTACTGGAGAGAGCCCACGACGGACAGGCGGAACCAGGGCCAGGGCGCGCCCAGCAGAGGGGCCAAAGAAAACAGGCCGATGATCACGGCAATGGAGGGGACGATGGAAAAGGCCACACAGCCGCGCATGGCAGAGTTGAAGTCCTCCTTGGAGACGCCCAGCTCCAGGGCGCGCTTGCGCCCACGCAGGAAAAAGATCGTGGCAATGACCAGCACGATAAGGATGCCGCCGCCGACCAGGGCATACAGCAGTGGACTGTTTAGAATTGCACTCAGTGACATGGTGATATTCCTCCTCAGACTTGTTCCGATCGTATGGATTGTACGGCGGGACAGACAGCTCCGCGCCGAAGGGTGCCTGTGTTACCGGTTCAGATAATCAAGCGCCATTGCGATATGGACCAACATCCCATAGGGCAGGGCGTTCAGGTCGATCTTGAAGTGGGGGTTGTGCTGGGGGACGGGACCCGCCTCCGGCATACCGCCCAGCCAGCCGATGACGCCGGGCACCTTCTGGAAGTAGTAGCCCACATCCTCAGAGCCCATCATGGGCTTGGGGAGCATGGTCACATTTTCCCCGCCCAGAACCTCCCGGCCCACACGGCCCATCGCCTGGGCCATCTCCCGGTCGCAGATGCCGGGGGCGTAGCCCTCGTGGCGGCAGAACTGGGCGGTGCAGCGGTGGGCGGCACAGATCCCCTCGGCGATCTCCTTCAGCCGCTGGAAGATATGGTCCCGCATCTCGTTGCTGAACGCCCGCAGGCCGCCGGTGACATAGGCGGAGTCGGGAATGGCGTTCCAGACCTCGCCGCACCGGATGGCTCCGATGGACAGCGAGCAGGAATCCAGAGCGCCCACCTCCCGGGAAGGCAGGGCGTTATAGGCGGCGATGACGGCGGCCAGGGCGCCGGTGGGGTCCACCGCATCCTCGGGGGCCGACCCATGGCCGCCCCTGCCCTGGATGGTCAGCTCAAAAATGTCGCTGGAGGCGGAGAAGAGCTCCTCGGGCACCCCCAGCGTCCCCACGGGCATGGAGCTGTTGATGTGGAGTGCGAAACAGGCGTCCACCCCCTCCAGAGCGCCGAAGGCAATCATACTAGCCGCGCCGCCCCTCATGTCGCCCCCCTCCTTGCAGACCTCCCGGAGGACGTTCATGTCAAAGCCCTCCTCAGCGGGCTGGAAGATCAGGCGGACGGTCCCGCGGAACAGCTCCGGATGTTCTTTCAGATAGTGGGCCGCCCCCAGGAGCATGGTCACATGGGAGTCGTGGCCGCAGGCGTGCATTTTGCCCTCATTCCGGGAGGCGTAGGACACGCCGCTCAGCTCCTCAATGGGCAGGGCGTCCATATCCGCCCGGATGGCCACCGTTTTGCTGGGGGCGCTGCCCGGGATGTCGGCAATGATCCCGGTGCGGGCCGCCTGTTTTCCCTTGATGCCATACTCCGCCAGCTTTTTCAGAATATAGGCAGACGTCTCTGTCTCCTCAAACCCCAGCTCCGGGCACTGGTGGAGGTGCTGATAGTTCTCCTCCAGCTCAGGCAGATAGGCCTGGATGTCCTGCATTCCGATCATCGCGCGTTCCTCCTGTTCTGAAACTGTCCGGCCTCCTCCACGAGGGCTTTAAAGATATTGAGGTGGTTGTTTCCACAGGGGGCCAGACCCTCCGGGTGCCACTGGACGCCCAGGGTGAAGCCTTCACGTCCAGGCACCTCGATGCACTCGGCGACTCCATGGCAGTCCCGTGCCGTGATCTCAACGCCGTTCCCCGGCCGGTCCACGCACTGGTGGTGGTAGGAGTTGACCCGGTCCTCTGTTCCCAGCAGACGCTCGATGCGGGAACCAGGCGTCTTCTCGATCCGGTGGGTAAAGACCTGCATCCGCTGCTGCGCCAGGAAGTGGTCGCCGTTTTTCTCCGTGTCGATATCCAAGACCAGGGTTCCGCCCAGGGCTACGTTCAGGACCTGGCAGCCCCGGCAGATCCCCAGCACCGGGAAGCCGGGCATATCCAGCGCCTTTCGGAGCAGTTCCAACTCCAGCTCGTCCCGCTCGGTGCAGATCTCCCCCACCGCTCCGGTGGTATCCGCTCCAAAGGTGAGCGGCGAGGCGTCGCAGCCTCCGGAGATGATGAGGCCGTCCAGGCCCTCCAGATAAGAGGAAGCTTCCTCACCCGATACGATGGGAACGATCACTGGGGTCCCTCCCGCCAGGACCACCGACCGGATGTAGTCATCTGCCAGCGCCTGCCAAAACTGCCCCGCTCCCCCGATGTGGGCGTCTACCCCAAATCGGCCGTCTTTGATAAAATTAGCCGTAATGCCAATAATCGGTTTCATGACTCCTCCTCAATTCTGATAAGTAATAATTAACTTTAGCAACTATTGCTTTATGATATTATCATGTCGCATATAAAATTGCAAGGTCATTTTCATTTTTGTCCAAAATATAGATATTCCCATCTTTTATTTATGCAAATTGCTGATTTCTTTCGCTATCAGAGCCGGCTACGTCCATCAGTACCGCTCAGACCCCGAACGGACAGGACGCAAAAGCCCAAAGAAAAAACGGCCGCCGGGAGGGCTGCTGCTCCCCCATTGTGAACGGAAAGCGCATGGCTCGGAACATCTACGCCGCCACCAAGGAGGAATGTGAGGAGAAGCTGGCCGAACTGATCCGGGAGATGAAGCAGAAGATCGCCGCAATAAAAGCACAAGCAAAGGCAGGGTAAAAACATGGGGGCTCCGGCGGAACAACACCGCCGAAGCCCCTATGTTTTCTGTCTGTGGCTTGTTCTGTGGTCAATCTCACATGCAGGAGCGATGCAAGCGTACCCCCCTACGCAAGAAATGAGACGCTAAATCAAAGAAAAGGCAGTTCAGTTTCCTGCCGCCGTCTTTTCCCACGCCTCTTTCACGCCCCCTGCTCCACCGCCACAGCATCCAAAAATTTCACAATATCTTCCGAAGGCTCCCGGGCATACAGCAGGCCGAAGGGAATCGGATGGTCCCACTCCACTGGGATGGTCACCAGCGATGGGTGGACGTCCTTCCAGCACTCCAAGGTCAGCATTGCATTCATGGTCTGGGAGCAGCGGTTAAATACTTCCATGTCATAGAACCAGGGGGTGTCTTCCACATGGATCTGTGGGTGCTGCTCGATCTCATCCCGAATCTGATCCACCGTGGCGGAGTCTCCCCGTTTTACCATCATCAGCGTCTGACCATAGAGATCCTCCATGGTCAGACGCTCTTTCTCTGCCAACGGATGATCCCGGTTGACAGCAATACAGTGCTGGACCGTCCCGAGTCGGAAGAAATTGCAGCGGTCCAGCCACAGCTTAGAGTCGCAGACCCCTACCAGAAAGTCAAATTTTTCTCCCAGGGCCGCGATTTCTCCAAGGATGCCCTGATGGTCATCCTCAAAGGGGACAATGTGCAGCCGGTAGCCGGGAAAGTCCCCGTTGACCTGATACCACAGGTCCATAAAGGGCTTGCAGGGATTCAGGATGGAGCTGCCGATGCAAAAGGTTGTGCTGAACCGGGCCTCCTCTTTTCTGGCCTCGGCCAGCGCCTGCTCCGAGCGGTCAAAAAATTCCTTCGCATAGCGGTAAATGACCCGTCCCGCGGCGGTCAGCCTGATCCCCTGGTTGGTCCGGTCCAGCAGCTTCAGATCCAGATGCTTTTCCAGCGCATTGAGCTGCTTCATCACAGATGGGGGCGAAATGTAAAGTTCTTCCGCCGCTTTATTAAAACTGCCGCAATCGGCAACAGTTACAAATGTTTTCAGTTGAGGATTGAACATTGTGCATCCCTTCGTTCTTCATTGATACAAAACGACCCGTATTTCCTTTTGGTTCATGCGATGTTACCACATCGATTCTTCCATGTCAAGGAAACGCGAAGTACAATACAATCATAAACAGAACGTAAAAACAGGAATGACAGGAGGAACCGATGATGTCTTATATGTTTTATGCCCCGACCCGTGTTCTGTTTGGTGCGGGACAACTGAGCAAACTGCATGAGCAGACCATGCCGGGTAAGAAGGCCATGCTGGTCATTTCCAATGGTAAATCTACGCGAATGAGCGGCGCACTGGACCGAACTACAGAGCAGCTTCGTGCGGCAGGTGTGGAAATGGCTCTGTTCGATAAAGTCGGAGCCAATCCGCTGAAGTCCATTGTGGAGGAAGGCGCAGACTTTGCCCGCAGCAACGGCTGCGATTTTGTGGTAGCTTTGGGCGGCGGTTCTGTGATGGACGCAGCCAAGGTTATGGCAATGTACGCACCCCAGCCCGGTGATTTGTGGGACTATGTACCTGGAGCCACCGGAAAGATGCAGCCCTTGGTAAACCCCGTCCTTCCCTGGGTTGCAATCACCACAACGGCGGGTACCGGCTCCGAGGTGGACCAGTGGGGCGTGGTCACCAATCCGGCAACCAACGAGAAAATCGGCTGCGGCGGCATGGACAGTCTGTTCCCTGTACTGGCTGTGGTCGATCCGGAATTGATGGCAACGGTGCCCGCCAAGTTCACGGCTTATCAAGGTTTTGACGCCCTGTTCCACTCTACAGAGGGGTTCATTTCCAAGGCAAACAGCCTGATGAGCGATATGGTACAGTTGGCCGCGATTGAGAATGTGGGAAAATATCTGGCACGGGCGGTTCGGGATGGCAGTGACATGGAGGCGCGGGAGCACATGGCATTTGCCAACACCATGTCTGGATATTCTATGGTCGTGGGAGCCTGCACCAGTGAACACGCGATGGAACACGCCATGAGCGCATATCATGGCGATCTGCCTCACGGCGCAGGCTTGATCATGATTTCCAAGGAATACTACACCCATTTTGTGAACAAGCATTGCTGCGATGACCGCTTTATCCGCATGGCAAAGGCATTAGGCAAACAGAACGCCAGCGATCCTATGGATTTTGTGACCGCCCTTGTGGAATTACAGGAAGCCTGCGGTGTGGCCGATTTGAAGATGTCGGACTATGGCATTCAGCGAGATGACTGCATAACGCTGGCTCAGAACGCGCGTGCAACCATGGGCGGCTTGTTCGGCGCAGACCCCGTTCCGATGACAGACGAAGAATGCGCAGCCATTTTTGAGCGTGCATATCGTTGAGGAGGTGTGACTATGCGTGCATTGATCGCATATTTTTCCCGTGCGGATCAGAACTATTTCAGCGGAGCTCTGCGAACGGTGAAGGTGGGGAACACCGAGATCGTGGCAGAATTGTTGGAGGAACTGACCGGGGCAGACCGGTTCAAGATCAACCCCATCCAGCCCTATTCCCCGGACTATAACGAGTGCATCGCCGAAGCCCAGGACGACCAGCGCCGGGATGCCCGGCCAGAACTGAAAGAGTACCCTGACAGTCTGGACGAATATGACACCATCTATCTGGGCTACCCCAATTACTGGGGCACCATGCCCATGGCGGTATTCACCTTTCTGGAGAGGTTCGACTTTTCCGGAAAGACCATCTGCCCCTTCTGCACCCACGAGGGCAGCGGCATGGGGCACAGTGAAACCGACATCCGAAATCTTTGTCCCGGCGCAGCGGTGACGAGGGGGCTGGTCATTCACGGCGGCTCCGCCGCAAAAGCAGGCCCGGCATTAAAACAGTGGATCAAACAAATAGAGAAAGGAAAATGAATCATGGAATTTGTGACGTTGAATAACGGGATCAAGATGCCTGTACTGGGATACGGTGTTTATCAGGTAGACCCTGTGGAAACCGTGCGCTGTGTACTGGATGCCATTGAGGTGGGATATCGCAGCATTGACACCGCGCAGGCTTATGGCAACGAGGAAGGCGTGGGGAACGCGATCGTGAAATGCGGCGTTCCGCGCGAAGAACTGTTTCTTACAACGAAAGTATGGATCACAAATGCGGGGTATGAAAACGCAAAGCGATCCATTGAGGAATCTCTGAATAAATTGCAGAGCGAATACATTAATCTGCTGCTGATCCATCAGCCGTTCAACGACTATTATGGCACGTATCGGGCGATGGAGGAGGCGTACAGGGCGGGGAAAGTCCGTGCGATCGGCGTTTCCAACTTCTACCCGGACCGTTTTGTGGATTTGGCGAATTTCTGCGAGGTCGTTCCTGCTGTCAATCAGGTGGAGACCCATGTGTTCCAGCAGCAGAAAAAAGCGAGATCCATTCTGAAAAAATACGGCACCCAAATTGAATCCTGGGGACCGTTTGCAGAGGGAAAGAATGGGATCTTTACCAATCCTGTTCTGACGGAGATCGGCCAGAGATACGGCAAGAGCACAGCGCAGGTGGCGCTGCGGTTCCTGCTGCAAAGCGGTGTGGTCGTGATCCCTAAATCCACCAAAAAGGAACGAATGAAGGAAAATTTCCAGGTGTTTGACTTTGTCCTGACAGATATGGAGATGCACCGGATCGAAGCTCTTGACACCGGAGAAAGTCTGTTTTTCTCCCACTATGATCCGGAGACAGTAGAGTGGCTTGCAGGCCTTGCGAAATGAAAGGAGACCCATGGATCGGCCTTATATCTTCTGCCACATGATGACCTCCCTGGACGGGAAGATCATGGGCAAATACATGGAAACGCCGGAGGGTGAGATTGCCGGAACTGTGTTTTACAACATTGCCTTCGGCAAGGACCGCCACTATAAGCATCAGGGCTGGCTGTCCGGTCGGGTGACCACCGACGATAATTTCACCTTCTATGAAAAGCCTGCACTGAACGAACCCGCTCCATTGGTTCCGGAGGGCGACTTCGTGGCAAAGCAGGCCGGGATGTACTATGTCTCAGTAGACCCCTCCGGAAAACTGGGCTGGAAAGACAGCACCCTGACCTACATCGACACCACGGCCCATGTGATCGAGGTGCTGACCGGCAGGGCCTCCAACGCCTACAAAGACTTTCTTCGCCGGCTGGGCATCTCCTATATCCTCGCTGGTAAGGACAAGCTGGATTATGGCCTGGCAATGAGGAAGCTGAAAGAACTGTTCGGCGTCGAAACGCTGATGCTGGGCGGTGGCGCTGCGCTGAACTGGTCCTTCCTCCAAGCCGGGATGTGCGATGAGGTGAGCGTGGTCATGTCCCCCGCCGCAGACGGCTCTCCCACCACTCAGACCCTTTTTATGGCAAAAGATGGGCTGAGCGATGATACGCCCATAGGCTTTGAGCTGAAAGAAGCCAAAGTCATGGACGGCGGCAGCCTGTGGCTGCGGTATCTGGTCAAACATCACAGCATTTAAGAAAGGGCGCATATGATGGCAATCAAGCAGACTGCGGGCAGGGATGCCCTCGGGGAATTTGCTCCCCAATTTGCACAGCTCAATGATGACATCCTCTTTGGTGAAGTGTGGAGCAGAGAGAAGGAACTCCCAGCCCGGGACCGTTCTCTGGCCACGGTGACGGCGCTGATGGCCCAAGGCCTTATCGACTCCTCATTCCAGTATCATTTGATGTCAGCCAAACAAAATGGGATCACCCGGTCGGAGATCGCGGAGATCCTGACTCATGCCGCATTTTATGCCGGGTGGCCAAAAGCGTGGGCCGCGTTCCGCATGGCAAAGGAAATCTGGGCAGAGGACTGCGGAACTACGGATGAAAAACAGGCCCACGCCAATCGCACAGCCTTCCCCATCGGCGGCCCCAACGACGGTTTTGCCCAATACTTCACTGGGCAGAGCTATCTGGCGCCGCTCTCCACCAATCAGGTCGGGATCTACCATGTCACCTTTGAACCGGGATGCCGGAACAACTGGCACATCCACCACGCCAAATCCGGCGGTGGTCAGATCCTGCTCTGTACCGCCGGGCGGGGCTGCTATCAGGAATGGGGACAGCCCGCCCGGGAGCTGTATCCCGGCGACGTGGTCAACATTCCGGCAGGCGTCAAGCACTGGCACGGCGCGGCTCCAGACAGCTGGTTCTCCCATCTGGCGGTGGAGGTCCCCGGTGAGAAGGCCGAAACCGAGTGGTGTGAACCGGTGGACAATGCAGCGTATCAAAGCGCAAATAACGTAAGAGGTGTTTCACATGGGTAAAAACGTTCTGATCCTGTCCGGCAGTCCCCGCAAAGGCGGCAATTCCGATCTGCTGTGCGACGAATTCCTGCGGGGCGCCCAGGAGGCGGGCCACGATGTGGAAAAAGTCCGTGTGGCAGAGAAGAAGATCGCCCCTTGTTCCGGGTGCTGTTACTGTCAGGACCACGACGGTGCCTGCGCCCACAGGGACGACATGGCGGACCTGCTGCAAAAAATGATCGACGCCGATGTACTTGTTCTGGCCAGCCCCGTCTACTTCTACTCCATCAACGCCCAGCTCAAGGCGGTGATCGACCGCACGGTAGCCCGCTGGCTGGAGGTAAAGGACAAGGAGTTCTATTACATCGCCACCATGGCAGATGAGCCCAAAGCTTCTGCCGACACCACGCTGGCCTGCTTCCGGGGCTATGCCGACTGCGTGGAGGGCGCGGTGGAAAAGGGCGTCATCATTGGCAGCGGCGTCTATGAACCGGGCAAGGTGAAGGACACCTCCGCCATGAAAGAGGCCTATGAGATGGGCCGCCGGGCATAAAAACGGAGCAGATCGAACCCGTCTTCGGTCTGCTCCGTTTTTTATCGCTTCTGCGCCTGATAGCCCTCCCCCCAAACCCACATGGCGTCCAGAATGGGCTTCAGGCTTTTGCCCAGGTCTGTCAGGCTGTACTCCACCCGGGGCGGGACCTCGGCGTACACCTTCCGGCTGACCAGCCCCTTCGCCTCCATGTCCCGGAGCTGGGCAGTCAGCACCTTCTGGGACACACTGCCGATGGACTTCTTGAGTTCTCCGAACCGCCGGGTCCCTGGCATCAGGTCCCGCAGGATGAGGACCTTCCACTTATCGCCGATGAGCATGAGCGTGGTCTCCACCGGGCAGGCCGGCAGGCTGTTTCCCGTCTCCATCTGATTAAACCTCCAATAGTATCTTTTTAGTAACTACAGTACAACAAAGTGCTTACTTTACATCAGAAACTGATAGGCTTATTATAAGCACGCAAGGCAGAAATAACAAGCCTGAAACTGAACCGTTCCATTAGGAGGTAACAATCATGAACGAAGTTGTAACGTTTTTGCAGGAAAATCCCGTGTAGTATCTGGCTACGGTAGGTCGGGATGGGAAGGCCAAGTGCCGCCCCTTCATGTTCGCCGGTGAGAAAGACGGCAAGCTGTGGTTCTGCACCAACAACCAGAAGGACGTCTACCAGGATATGCAGGCCAATCCCTATGTGGAGATCTCCGTATCCAGCCCCGCCTATGCCTGGATCCGGCTGAGCGGAAAGGCAGTCTTTGAGAACAATATGCCGGTCAAGGAACTATGCATCCAGAACCCCATCGTCAAGGGCCAGTACCAGACCGCCGACAACCCGATCTTTGAGGTGTTCTATCTGGCTGACGCCCACGCCGTGATTGCCGACTTCTCCGGCAATCCTCCCCAGGAGTACGACCTGTAATCCTGAAAAATCTATACCGATCTTCGGGGCGGGGTGAAAGTCCCCACCGGTGGTGGAGTCCACGAGCCGAACGGCATGAGCCGATGAGATCCCGCGCCGGCAGTGACGGTCTGGATGATAGAAGATAGGCCAAGGCCGCCCTGTATGTTCGCAGGGCGGCCTGATTTAGTATAATGAACTGTTACCAACAAATTCACTATTTGATCCATGTGCTTCTCAAAGAGACGCCCTCCTACCAGGAACAGGCCAGGGCCTTCCCCCAGGACGAACTATCCCAGCGGAGACCGGGAAAAACGGCATGACCACGCTGAGGAGTTCATGCGCCCCATCGCCGCCCCCGACCTGACTATGGCCTCGCAGGGCACGATGACCACCCTGAAGGTCGGGAGCTTCCATGCAGGTCGTCAATATTTGGCGCTGTGCTGGCAGCGCGGGCGTGTACTTTTCCGTTGAGAGTGGAAAGGTCACGAGCTGGGCGCGGGTCAAAACAGCGTCGGGGCTGAAGGCGGTGGCGCTGGTGCCGACCGTGATGTCCTCGTCCAAGGCCCAGAGAACCACGTCATAGTACCCGACTCATTTCTTCTCTGTCTATGACCTTTTGATTGCAGGCTGCTGTAATTTGCGGTATACTTAAAAAAATACCGCAAAAAGGAGACCGGTTCCATGATGCTGTATAACGAACGGGCTGAGCTGATATTGCAGCAGCTTCAACTGCAATCCACAGTGAAGGTAACAGAGCTGAGCCAGCTTCTGCAGGTTTCGGTGGACACTGTCCGCCGCGACCTGAAAAATATGGAGCAGGAGGGACGGATCAAATATGTCCGGGGTGGAGCCTGTCTGCCGGAAGATCGGAATTTGTTTTCCAACTTCACCGGCCGGGAGATCATCCACAGCGAGCTGAAGCGAGAGGCTGCCCGCAAGGCGCTGGGCCACATCAAGGAGGGCGACGTGGTGGCCCTCAACTCTGGGACTACAAACACGGTGCTGGCCCAAGAGATGTCCGGATTCAATCTGAAGTTTACTGTGGTCACCAATAACTATGCTGCCCTCAGCATCCTGATGCAGAATCCCGCCATCCGCCTTATCGCTGTAGGCGGGACCGTGGATCCACTGGAACGCTCCACTTATGGAAACGTGTGCGAACGGGAGTTTGCCGCGTACCGCCCTGATCTGGCCTTTCTCTCCATCAACGCCGTCAACTATCAGGACGGCTATACAGATTTTCGTTTGGATGAGATTGGGGTGATCCAGACCCTTGCCCGGAACGCCCGCAGGGTGGTTGCGGTCATGGACTCCAGCAAGCTGGGACAATGCTCCAAGCGCGTGGTTCTCTTGCCCGAGCAGGTGGATCTGCTGCTGATGGATGACCATGTTTCCCCTGAGGTGAGGGAACAGTACCGCAGCAAAGGAATCGAGATTCAGTAGTAATTTTGATATGTAAAAACCGCAGGTATAAGACCTGCGGTTTTTTGCGCTGTTTTTTACATACTGTTGACAGGAAAGCGCTTGAAGATGCGGTATTGTGCCGCCTATAATTGATGTGCAAGAGCAAATAACGGCACAAAACAGCATACAAGGGCAAGGAGTGTTGAATATGGCGGAAATGAACCACATTCAGATGATTGTGTTTGATTGGGCTGGAACGACCACGGACTACGGCGGTGTGGCGCCCAGTGTGGTATTTGACCGGGTATTTCAGGAAGAAGGAATCTGCCTGACCAAGGAGGAAATCAATGCGCCCATGGGCATGGAGAAGAAGGCCCACATCCGGGCGCTGCTCTCCAGCCTTTCCGGGGGCCGTCAATGGAAAGAGCGGTACGGCACGAGCTGGACCGAGGAGGACGTGGAACGGCTGTATGAAAAATTTGAAGGAATTTTGTATCAAATGGTGGCAGAGTACAGCGTCCCTATCCCCGGCGTGGTGGATACCGTCCAGCAGCTGCGGAAACAGGGGCTAAAGATCGGCTCCACTACCGGCTATACCTCCCAGATGATGAAGCAGGTCCTGCCTAAGGCCCGGGAACTTGGCTATGAGGCCGACTGCGTGGTCACCCCCGATGTGACCGGCGCCAGCCGCCCCACCCCTTTCATGCTGTATGAGTGTATGCGCAGGCTGAATGTGTATCCTCCCTCTGCGGTCGTGAAGGTGGGAGACACGGTGGTGGACATTCAGGAGGGGAAAAACGCAGGTGCCTGGAGCATCGGCATCCTTACCGGCTCCAACCTTTTGGGGCTGACCCAGGCCGAGTATGAGGCCATGGCACCCGACGAACTGGAGCAGCGCAAGCACGCGGCGGCGGAGCGCTATCTGGAGGCCGGCGCGGATCTGGTCATCGACTCCATCCGGGAGCTGCCCGATGCGGTGGCTGAGATCAACCGCCGGATGGCGGAACAGGAGGCGGCGTGTTGAACCGGTATTATAACCCCGTGCAGACTGTGGAGGGACCTGGCTGCGCTGGAGAGCTTGCAGCTCTGCTGCGTGAGATGGCTTTGGAAGAGGGCCGTGTCCTCCTGCTGGTGTGGAATGAAGATGTGCTGAAGCTGCCCACATTCATGGAGCTGGCTGATGCCGGCTTCATGGTTTGTTCCCTGGTGTTCCGTGCCTCCAACCCCACGGTGGAGCAGCTCTTTGAGACCTATCAGGCCACCCGGGACTTTGCCCCGGAGGTGGTGGTAGCTGTGGGCGGCGGGAGCATCCTGGATGTGGGCAAGTCTCTGTGCTGCCTGTACGGCACAGACCTGCCCGACGCAGACAGCCTGCGGCGGCTGATCGAGGAAAAGTCCTACGGCCATCCGGCCGCCCGGTGGATCGGCGTGCCCACCACCGCGGGAACGGGCAGCGAGGTCACCTGCTGGGCCACGATCTGGGACCCGGAGCGGGATGCCAAGCGCTCGGTGGAGTGCCGGGAAAACTACGCTTTTGCCGCCCTGGTGGATCCGGAACTGGCGGCGGGGATGCCGGTTACTCTGGCAGTATCTTCCGCCCTGGACGCGGCGGCCCACGCGGTGGAGAGCTATTGGGCGAAGGGAACCAACGCTGTGTCCCGGGGATTGGCGCTGGAAGCCATCCGCACGATTATGGGGCACATGGACGGCCTGCTGGCAGGAACCATGGAGGCCCACGAGGCCATGGCCCGTGGCAGCATGTTGGCGGGGCTGGCTTTCAGCAATACCAAGACCACGGCCTGCCACTCCATCTCCTATCCCCTGACCATGCACTGCGGCATCCCCCATGGGGCGGCGGTGAGTATGCTCCTGGGGCCTGTGTTCCAGCTCAATGCTCAGGCCCTCGCCCGGCCGGAACCCCTGCTGGACGCCCTGGGCGTCTCCAGTCCGAAGGAGTTGGCGGAAAAGGTGTGCGGCATCCTGCGCCGCTCCGGGCAGCCCGCCACATTGAAAGAGTGGGGCACACAGCGGGAGGAGTTGCCCCGCCTGGCGCGGCTTGGCATGACCAAGGGCCGGGCGGACAACAACCCGGTGCCCATCGAGCCGGCGACAATTCTCTCCATTTTGGAGCAAATATATGACAGCAGCTGTAAATTGACACGAAAAGGAGCTTGAACATCATGAACTTCAACAAAAAATTCTGGACCATGACCCTCTCCGCCGCCATGGCGGCCTCCCTGCTGGCCGGCTGCGGCACATCCGGCAGCAGCGCTGACGCATCCGCCTCCGGCAGCCAGGGCTCCAACCCCGGCGGGGAGGACGGCGTGTTTACCATCGCTTACGCCCCCAATGAATCTACGACGGAGAGTGCCGACGCCCGCAACGGCCTGGCCAAGGATCTGGGCGAGTTCCTGGGCTGCGAGGTGGAAGAGATCCAGGCCAGCGACTACAATGCCATCATCGAAGCCCTGCGCACCGGCAGCGCCGATATGGCCTACATGGGCTCCCAGGCCCTGGCCCTGGGTGTGGAGCGCACCGATCTGGAACCCATCGTGATGAAGGCGGAGGACGGAGACCCCGACAAGGCCATCTACCACTCCGTGTTCATCACCAACAGCGCCAACGACGACATCAATTCCATTGAGGATATCAAGGGCCGAACCATGGCCTTCGTGGATCCCGACTCCACCTCCGGCAACCTGGTGCCCACCGCGGAGATCATCAAGGCGTTCCCGGACGACAACCTGAACTCCGACATGCTCCACACCAACGGCGACTTCTTTGAGGCGGTGAGCTTCTCCGGCTCCCACCAGGCGGGGCTCCAGGCGGTCGTCAAGGGCGACGTGGACATAGCGCCCATCTCCGACCAGATCCTGGCCAGCGAGATTGCCAACGGAAACGCCAGCGAGAACGACGTGAAGATCATCCACGAGTCCGGCGCCATTCCCGCCGAGGCCATGGTGGTGGCCGAGCACGTGGACCAGGAGACCCGGGACAAGCTTACCGAATTCCTCACCAGCTATGAGAACGAGGACTACTTCGCCGACGTCATCAAGGTACCCGGCGCCCGCTTCATCGAGTGTGATATGAGCGACTACCAGGAGATCATCGAGCTGAACCAGATCATCAACGAATTTTAAGCCGGCAGGCGTACAGGAGGAACGATATGGAACCGCTCCTGCGATTTGAGAATGTATCCAAGCACTACCCAAACGGTGTGCATGCCTTGAAAGGCGTGTCCTTTGAGATGGCTGAGGGGGAGTTTATCTCCGTCATCGGCCCCTCCGGGTCGGGAAAATCCACCCTCCTGCGCGCCATCAACCGCCTCATCCCCATCAGCGGCGGCACCGTCTGGCTGGACGGCCAGGCGGTTTCCGCCCAGCGGGGGGCGGCTCTGCGGCAGCTGCGGCGCAAGGTGGGCATGATCTTTCAGAACTACAATCTGGTGTACAGCCTATCCGTCCTGCAAAACGTGCTCCACGGCCGCCTGGGCTATATGGGCGGGGTCAAGGGCGTGTTCGGCCGGTACAGCGAGGAGGACAAGCAGGAGGCTCTGGACCTTCTGAAAGAGCTGGGGCTGGAGGAGTTCTCCTACAACCGGTCCAGCGACCTGTCCGGCGGTCAGAAGCAGCGTGTGGGGATCGCACGGACCATCATGCAGCGGCCAAAGCTCCTGCTGTGCGACGAGCCCATTGCCTCTCTGGACCCCTCCAGCGCCAAGACCATCATAGACCTGCTCAAAACCATGACCCAGAAGCGGAACATCGCCTGTATCGTCAACCTCCACCAGCTGGACGTGGCACGGAAATACTCCACCCGAATCATCGGCCTGTCCAAGGGGGAGATCGTCTTTGACGGCCGGCCAGAGGAGCTGGACGACGCCACCATCGAGCAGATCTACGGTACCTCCCGGAAAAATCTGATGATTGGAGGGGAACGCAATGACCAGAAAAATTCCGCTCATTGCGCATGACCTGAAGCGGCTCTACACCGGCTTTTTGCTGGCCGCGGTGCTCCTGTTCGCTGTATGCACCTATCTCACGCAGTTCAATCCCATGGTGCTGGCGGCCAACGGGGACGCCTTCTGGGAATTCATCACGGAGGATTTTCTGCCTCCCGCCCTGCCCAAGGCCAGCCGCATCCCCGGCATTTTCTCCAGCGTGCTGGTGACCCTGGCCCTGGCCATGTCCGCCACCACCGTGGCTGCCATCCTGGCATTTTTCGTGGCCCTGTTCGGCAGCGAGAAGGTCTCGCCTTTCCCGCGCTTTGCCAAAGTGGTCCGGGGCTTCGCCACCTTCCTGCGCAATATCCCCGCCCTGGTATGGGCCTTTATTCTCTTCTCCTCTCTGGGCATCGGCACCGGCGTGGGCTTCGTGGCCCTGTGCATCACCAGCTTCGCCTTTATGGTCCGGGCCTTTGTGGAAACCATGGAGGACGTGTCCCAGGACTGCGTGGAGAGCTTGCAGGCGGTGGGGGCCACTTTTCCCCAGCGGGTGGCTCAGGCCATCCTGCCGTCCTGCCTGAGCGGTTTCCTCTCCTGGTTCCTCTACTGCGTAGAGGTGAACATCCGGGCCTCCACCATCGTGGGCATGGTAGGCGGCGGCGGCGTGGGACTGACCCTCTTCTCCTACATCAAGAGCTTCCGCTATGATATCGCCCTCACCATCATTCTGCTGATCGCCGCCATGGTCATCGTGGTGGACCAGATCACCGGAAAACTTCGGAAGGAGCTGTTGAAATGAACGCCGACACGGTAAACTGTGCCGCCGGGGCCGCCCAACGGCCGGTGGAAAAAAAGCGCAGCAAGATCCCGGTGAAATGCCGCCAGCGCAACCGCTTCATTCCAATGTTCCTCGCTGGGGTGGCGGCGCTGTCCGTTCTTAGCCTGGCCTATCTGGACATCGATTGGCTGAAAATGACCTCCCGGGCGGGGGACATCGGCGTGGTATTCTGGGATCTGGCCCATCTGGATTTTACCAATATGGATCTGATTTTATCCTCTCTGGTGGAGACGGTCTCCATTGCCGTGCTCTCCCTGCTTTACAGTCTGATCCTGGGAATCATCTTTGGTATGCTGGCCGCCCGGAACGTGTTTCGGCTACCATGGCTCTCCGTGCTGACCCAGTCCTTCTTCACCTTCCTGCGGGCGGTGCCAACCCCGGTGCTGTCTCTTATACACATCTCCGAGCCCACG